>WSSedL1CaDRAFT_10000190_pt1 | contig 42177 bp, 25 predicted proteins | sample WetSurSL1Cattail_FD_9464 | JGI IMG/M metagenome (IMG submission 9464)
TTATAATGTCAATCTAGCCGATTATCACATTGACGTAAATATGACAGCTACTAAGCGTTGTGGCTTGTTCCAATTTACATTCGAAAACTCTGGCGAAGCACATATTATAGTGAATCCAAATAGTGACGAAGGAGAAGGGTTTATCCAAATTAATGCTGATAAAAACGAAATTGTAGGCTATAATCCAGTGCATAAAATTTACCAAGGTTGGGGAGAAAAAGCAGGTTTTAACGGCTATTTTGTCGTTCAATTAAGTAAAAGTTCTAATAAGTTCGGAGTGTACCAAAATGAAAAAATTCTTGAAGGCAATGCACAAATTTCAAATCTAGAAAACATTGGTGCTTACCTATCTTTTGATGTTGAAAAAGGAGAAACTATTGAAGTGAAAATTGGAACTTCATTTACAAGTATCGAACAAGCCAGAAAGAACTTGGAAACTGAAACTAAAGATTTAGATTTTGCTGAAGCAAAAGAAAATTTAAAAACTACTTGGGAAACATTGCTTTCAAAAGTAAAAGTCGAAGGAACAAATCAAGACGAAAAAGTAAAGTTTTATACCGCTATGTATCATAGTTATTTGCAACCCAGAACTTTTAATGATGTTGATGGAACTTATGTAAGTTTTAATGGTGGTAAGCAATTAATGAATAGCGGAAAAGAAGATTATTTTACAGATTATTCTATGTGGGATATCTACAGGTCTTCACTTCCATTGTTTAATATGTTAACGCCAAAAGTCAATGGACAAATGATGAAAAGTTTATTTTCAATGGCTGAACAAGGGGATTGGATGCCTATATTTCCATGTTGGAATAGTTACACATCAGCTATGATTGGAGATCATTCTATAGCAGCAATAGCCGATGCTTATTTGAAAAATAATATTGAAATTTCAGATAAAGAATATGGTTATCTATTACAAAATGCTTTTGAATCGCCAACAAATCATGCTGATTATGTGAATGGTAAAGGACGTCGTGCTTTGACATCCTATTTAAAATATGGCTATGTTCCCTTGGAAGATCAAGTTTTAGAATCCTTTCATAAAGGGGAACAAGTTTCCAGAACTTTAGAATATGCTTTTGATGATTTTGCGCTTTCGCAAATTGCAGCCAAAAGAGGAGATACGCTACATGCTAGACTTTTGAAAAAAAGAGCATTGAATTATCAAAACGTTTATAGTGTAGCCGATTCTTGCGTAAAAGGCCGTTTTGCTGATGGAACTTTTACTATAGATTTTGACAAGTTTATTAGAAAACCCTACATCACCGAAGGAACTCCGTATCAATACACTTGGTATGTTCCTCAGGACATCAATGGATTAATGAATTTAATGGGAGGAGAAGATGGGTTTAATACCAACTTGGATCGTTTCCATGCCGCCAAACAATATTGGCATGGGAATGAACCAGGACACCAAATTCCGTTCTTATATAATTATTCGGGACAGGCTTGGAAAACTCAGGAATTAGTAACTCAAATTATGAAAACCGAATACAGTAATGCAGTAGGTGGATTAAGCGGAAATGATGATGCTGGACAAATGTCGGCTTGGTATGTTTTTGCAGCTTTAGGATTTTATCCCGTAGCTCCATCAGTTCCTCAATATGTGATTTCGGGACCGCATTTTGATAAAATTACTTTAAGCTTAGAAAACGGAAAAAAACTAACTATTAATGCCAAAGGAGCTTCATCAGGAAATAATTATATTCAGAAAATAAGCTTTAACGGAGTGGAATATGATAAAACATATTTATATCATTTTTCTATTATGAACGGAGGAACTTTGGATTTTGAAATGGGAAACCAACCGAATAAATCATGGGGAACAAGTAAAGAAAGTAGACCGTTTTCTTTGTCTAATCAATAAAAAAGAAGAGTATGAATCCAATTAGTCGTGGCGAATTTTTAAAACTAGGAAGTCTATCATTGCTTGGTGCTTTGGTTAGCGACTCCGTTTTTGCAAATGATAGATTTTTTAGTGCTACGACTGCAAAAGTGGATTTGGATTTAATGCAAAAACTCATCTTAAACAATGATGCTAATGTAAAAAAGAAGCTTCAAGAACAAGCTATCGATGCCAATATTCGGTTGAGTAGTTATCGTTCTTTGGCAGGAGAAATAGCTGTTATGTCTGCTTCGATTTCTAATTCAGCTTCTGAATATTATAAGTCTAAAACGGTCATTGAACGTTTGAATCATAATACTGATGTGATGCTGAAAGGACAATACAGTGATGGAACTGTTGATGCTGGAGGAAATAGACAATCGCCACCCGATACGGCTTTTGTTTTGGAATCCATTTGTTCGGCAGCCACGGTTTTAAAATTGAATAAACAAAAGGATTTAGATGAGGTAAAAAACAAATTGAAAAAATTTATTCAAAATGCTGGAGAAGCTATGATAACTGGAGGCTTGCATACACCCAATCATCGATGGGTGATTAGTGCGGCTTTGGCTAATATCAATTCGCTTTATCCAGATGTTCGTTACATCAATAGAATTAATCAATGGTTAGCCGAGGGTATTTACCTTAATCAGGACGGACATTATTCGGAGAGAAGCGGAGTCTATTCAGCAGTAATTGATAAAGCTTTCATTACGATGGCTCGATTACTGAACAAACCAGAGTTATTAAATGTGGTGCAAAAGAATTTAACCACTTATTACTATTATACAGAACCTAATGGCGATTTGGTTACAGTTGATTCCAAAAGACAGGATCAGTTTATTAATTTAACGGTGTCCAAATTTTATTTGCTATACCGTTTTATGGCTATTCATACTGGGAATCCAAAGTTTATCTATATGGTAAATTTGATTGAAAGTAGCACTGATTTTGCTCATTCTATTTTATCAGATTCTTTGGTAGAATTTATGGCAAATCCTGAGCTGCAACAGCAAATTCCTTTGGAAGCGATTATCGAAAATGATTTTGAAGAATTTTTTGCTGTTTCAAATTTGGCTAGAATTCGACGCGGAAAAACTTCGATAACGCTATTTGGCGGAAACGATAAACCAGTTATAATAGTTTCAGGAAGATCATCAAACCCTAATTTTTTAATGTATCGAAAAGGAGACGCTGTACTCAAGTATCTGCGTCTTTCTTCTTCGTTTTTCAGAATGGGTTATTTTAGTAGTGATGGTATTGAGAAAGTAGGAAATAAATACATTTTAAAAGAAATGAAAGTGGGCGATTATTATCAACCACTAGCTCCAGAATTTAGAAAAGAGGATGGTGATTATGAATTGTCAGAATCTAAAGATGGAAGATTTTGGAACAAAATGGATTTTGATAATCGAATAGTAAGTAATGTAAAAACGCAAACTACGGTAATTGAAATTGAAGAAAATAATGGAGAACTGAGTTTGGATTTTAAAGTGGACGGACCTCCTAATGTAAAAATTACTATCGAAATGTGCTTTAAAGAAGGAACTCAAATTGCAGGAGCAAGCTTAGGAGAAAAAGGAAATTATTTCTTGAAATCAGGAAATGCACAATTGAGTATGGGGACAGATAGCATACAAGTAGGTCCTGGGCTGGTAGAACATATTAACGTAAATAACTTAGATAGTGAAGAATATACCTATCATCAGGGAAGTTTACATACGGATGGAGTACATGTTTACATTACAGGTTTTACGCCTTTTCATCATAAAATGACATTAAGTTAATAATAACGGAATTCCTCGGGCATTGTAGAAAGTTTACTTAATTTTACGAAAATTAAGTTTAATCTATAAATAATTGAAATTATGAAATTATCATTTATGGCTGCTTTGCTATTTGGAGGTATTTGTTTCGGGCAAAATAATACAGATGCAAGTTTGTATATGAAAGCTGATAAAATAAGTTATCTAACTGATATTGGTTCAGAATCCGGAGACTTGTACCAAACAATTGGTCATCATGGACCAGCGGTAGAAAACGAGTGGATGGCATTGAGAATTTATTTTAGTGATAAAGTAGCTATTGACGTTTATAATAAAGCAAATAGAGGTTTAGAATTAAAAAAAGCACATTGGTATCCAACAGCTGAACAGCAAAAAGAAGGATGGGGAGCCGATTATTATAAAGTAGGAGCAACTGTTGGTTTAGGAGGAGTACGTCTTTGGGATGGTGAAAAAGTAGTTCCATTGAATCCAGTAACGAATCGTTTGGCTCACGTAGGGAAAACGGAGAATACTTCTTATATGGAGATGATTTCAAGAGGAATGCCTTATAAAGGAAAAACAGTAGATATTAAAGTTCGTGTTACTGTATTTTCTGGAAAAAGAGAAGCTAAAGTAGAAGCTTTTAGCTTGAATGGAGAAAAAGTTCAGTTTGTTACTGGGGTAAATTATTTTAAAGGTTTCGAAACTAAAAAAGGGAATAATTATATCGCTGTTTGGGGAACACATCCAGAAGATGTAGCTGCAGAAGTTGTTGGAATTGGTGCAGCAATAAAATACAATCCGAAAGATTATGTGAAAAATACCGATGATGGAACACAGTATTTATTAATATCTAAGCCAACGAAATATTTAGAAACTGAAATAGTTTCGGCAAGTGCTAGGGAAAAAGAAATAAATACTATAGATAAATTAGAAGCTTACCTAAAATAAAGTAAAAATTGCACTTTATTTTTTGTAGGATTTGAAATTCTGAAAAAGCAAAAGAAAGTGCACAGATGAGACAAATTATAACGGACTGTAATTAAAAAAAACAGTTTTTTATTTGATTGATCAGTGTCATCTGTGTACTCTTTTTTTGCTTTTTTTTTTAGGTCTAATGATGAGTTTTTTAATGCTAATTGAATGAATATTAATTGTTATTTATGAATTTGGATAATAAAATATAAAAATGAATACAATGTTGAAAATAACACCGAAACTATTTTTTACAGCTTTATTAGTAAGCGTTTTTTTTGTTGGTTTTAAAACCCGGGCGCAAAAAGCATCCAAAACTCAAAAGGAGTTTTTAATTACTGCTTTTGGTGCAAAAGGAGATGGAAAAACCATGAATACCATTGCTATTCAAAAAGCAATTGATGCTGCTTTTAAAAATAAAGGTGGGGTAGTAGTTTTACCAAAAGGTAAATTTTTATCAGGTAGTATTCAAATAATGACAAATGTGAGTCTGCATCTAGAAGAAGGAGCGGTTTTGTTAGGAAGTACAAATCCTCAAGATTACATCAAAATGGATTTTGCAGGAAGACCCGATTCACCTAAAAAAGATGATAATTCACAAATGGCTTTAGTTTTAGCGCATAAAGCCACAAATATTAAACTATACGGAAAAGGAAAAATTGATGGTCAAGGTTTAGAATTGGCACTCCATATTGATAGTTTACATCACGCAGGAATTGTAGTAGATCCTAATTATACCACTCGTAGAAACAGACCTAATGAAACCATGCGACCTAAGTTGTTTCGCTTTTCTCAATGTGATGGGGTAACAATTGAAGGTTTGGAAGCTGGAGCTGCTTCTTGTTGGGGATTGTCTTTTGAGTTGTGTTCTAATCTTAGTATAGATGGATTAAAAATCGTTAATCGTTCGTATTGGAATAATGACGGAATCGATATTACCGATTGTAAAAATGTAAAAATTACGAATTGTGATATTGATAGTGGCGATGATGGAATTTGTTTAAAATCCTATTATCCAGGATATGCTAATGATGGAATTTATATTGCTAATTGTACTATAAAATCGAGTGCTAGTGCTATAAAATTTGGAACAGCATCTTTCGGTGGATTTAAAAATGTAGTGATAAAAGATATTGAGGTTTCTGATACGTTTCGTTCGGCAATTGCAATCGAATCGGTAGATGGTGCGGAAATAGAAAATATTGATGTTTCTAATATCAATGCTGTAAATACAGGAAATGCAATTTTTATTCGAATAGGCCAACGAAGTGGTGATAAAGCAGGAAGTATAAAAAATGTAAGTATCAAAAATATAAATGTGCAAGTGCCTTTTGGACGCCCAGATCTAAATTATAACGTGAGGGGACCTGAAGTAGATTTTTTCCATAATCCATTTCCTTCTTCAATTGTTGGGATTCCAGGTTACCAAATAGAAAATGTAAGTTTAGAAAATATTTCTATTTCATATCCCGGTAGAGCAACTAAAGGAATGGCTTATGTGCCTATCAGTCGCTTAGAACAAGTACCTGAAGTAATAAAAGAATATCCAGAGTTTTCAATGTTTGGCGAATTGCCAGCTTGGGCATTTTATGTGCGTCATGCCAAAGGAATTAGCTTCAAAAATATTAAAGTGACATTAGACGATACTGATTTTAGACCCGCATTTGTTTTTGATGATGTTCAAAATTTGAATATGGAACAAATTGATTTACCAAAAGATATAACAAATCAAGTGGTATTAAAATCGGTAAATCAGTCCAAAATTGATTTGAAAGAAACGAATATAAAAATTGTACGCTAAAAATTGCTTTAGAATTAAAATGAAAATTATGAAAAAAAGCCAAAATTCTATTTTTGTATGTTTAACACTGCTACTACAGTGTTTGTGTTTGAATGCACAAAATCATCGTTTTGTTGATCCAATGATTGGTTCGGAAGGATTGGGTAATGTTTTCGTAGGACCATCTTGTCCTTACGGAATGATTAAACCAGGACCGGATAATGATTTGCATGCCAATAGTGGTTTTACAACAGATTTGAACAAGCCTATTTATGGTTTTAGCCAAGTTCATGTGAGTGGAACTGGCGGTGGAGCAAAATATGGAAATGTTTCTATTATGCCAATTTCGGGAGATTTCGAAACTATAAAACAGGAATCACTTCGTGAAAACGAAAAAGTAGCCTTAGGATATTATGGTGCTTTATTGAAAAAATGGAATATTCAAACAGAAATTACCACTTCTGACAGAGCCGCTTTTTACAAATTTGTGTTTAATTCGAACACTAAAAACGCCATTAAAGTAGATTTAGGCAGGTATCTGGACGAATCCATCATTCCTGATGGAAGGGAAGCACAGCAATTTGTGGGTTCTCAGGTAGAAGTGATTTCGGATACTGAGGTTCGTGGTCACACAAAAATTCGTGGTGGTTGGAACAACGGGGGAACTTATACCGTTTATTTTTCGGCAGTATTTGATCAGCCTTTTACTTCTTTCTCAACATGGAAAGGCGAAAAATTTTTTCCTAATGAAAAAAATCAGGTGGACAACGGAAAGAAAACCGGAGCGATGTTATTTTTCGAAAGCTTAGCAAACAAGACAGTGAACATGAAAATAGGAATTTCTTTCATCAGTTCGTTGAAAGCCAGAGAAAATATCGATAACGAAATTCCGCATTGGGATTTTAATAAAGAGCTTGCCGAAACCCAACAAAAATGGGATAATTTATTGCAAAGAGTGGAAGTTGAAAAAGAAGCTTCGACAGAAAAGAAAACCATGTTTTATACGGGTTTGTATCATACTATGTTGATGCCGGTGGATCGTACAGGAGAAAATCCGTTATGGGAAAATGATTCACCTTATTATGATGATTTTTATGCCATTTGGGATACTTATCGTTCTTCAAGTCCATTAATTACGCTTTTAGATCCTAAACGCGAAATTGATATTGTGAACGCCATGTTGCAAATTTACAAACGCGATGGTTATTTGCCGGAAGCAAGAAGTGGAAATTCGAATGGACGAACTCAGGGTGGTTCGAATGCTGAGGTGGTTATTGCAGATGCTTTTGTAAAAGGACTGGAAGGCATTAATTACAAGTTGGCATTGGAAGCGATGATGAAAGACGCCATGTTTCCTCCGGGTGGAAATGAGGAAAAAGAAGGCCGTGGCGGATTAGTGGATTACAACCGTTTGGGTTATGTTTCCACGGATTATGTGCGTTCCGGAAACCGGACTTTAGAATATTCGTATAATGATTATTGTCTGGCAATTGTAGCTAAAGGAACCAAACGTAAAGGAGAATATTGGCGTTTTATCAAGCAGGCTGACAACTGGCAAAACCTTTGGCGAGATATTGAAGATAATGGCTCTCGTGGTTTTATTATGCCTAAAGATTCCAATAGAAAATGGGTAGATAGTATTCAATGTGGGGCAAATAATGGAAAAGTAAGTTATGTTCCTTATACACCTTTGGCTCAAGATTGGCCTAATTGCGTTTGCTGGTGGTGTGGCGTTTTTTACGAAGCCAGTTCTTGGGAATATTCTTTATCTGTGCCTCATGATGTGGCTATGTTGATTAAAAAAACGGGTGGAAATGAAGCTTTCAAAAAAAGATTAAATACGTTATTTGACAAAGAATTTTATAATGTTGCCAATGAGCCTTCATTTTTGAGTCCAAATTTATACCACTGGATTGGGCGACCTGATTTGAGTAACGATCGCATTCATCAAATTATTGATAAAAATTACAATAGCAGCCGAAACGGAATTCCAGGTAATGATGATTCAGGTGCCATGTCTTCGTGGTTGGCTTTTCACATGATGGGCTTGTATCCTAATGCGGGACAATCCTATTATTTGATTAATTCACCTTATTTCAAGCAAACGGTGATTCATCAAGAAAATGGAAAAGATTTTACCATTAAAGCGAAAAATTTATCAGATAAAAATAAATACATCAACTCAGTAACACTTAATGGAAAAGCATTCGAAAATGCATTTATTGAACATAGTGATATTGTAGCAGGTGGTGTATTAGAATTTGAAATGGCAGCAACGCCATCTAAAACTTGGGGAACAAAACAGGTTCCACCTTCTAAATCAGATGAAGTAATTGAAGAATAATAATTTTTATTGATGATTAAAAGAATAGTAATGAAGAATTTTAAACCAGGTATTTTTATTTTGTTGATGAGTATTTTGCTGATTTCGTGTAAGCTTACAGGAAAGAAGGAAGAGCAACAGCAACAGGATAAATCAATAATAACAAATCCAATTATAGAGGGATATTTTGCAGATCCCTGCATTATAAAAGAGGGTGATACTTTTTTTATTTATGCCACAATAGATCCTTGGGGAGGAGATGAACTGGCAGTTTTTTCAACAAAAGATTTTTTGAAATTTGAGCGTCATCATTTAAACTGGCCAACAAAAAAAGCATGTACAAGTCCGGGGTCAAATGGTTCAATGGTATGGGCACCCTCTGTTAAAAAAGCAGCTAACGGAAAATATTATATGTATGTTTCAGTTGGTAGTGAAATTTGGGTTGGTGTGAGCGATGCGCCGTTAGGTCCTTGGAAAAATGCTAAGGAAGACCCATCTCCTTTAATTTCATCGAAAGATTATCCTGCTGTACATAATATCGATGCTGATTGTTTTATTGATGAAGATGGTCAGGCTTATCTATATTGGGGTTCGGGATTTAACTGGATAAATGGTGTTTGCATGGCTACTAAGCTAAATTCGGATATGATTTCATTTGATGGAGAACCCAAAGCGGTTACTCCTAAAGATTATTTTGAGGCTCCTTATATGATTAAACGTTTTGGAAAATACTACTTGATGTATTCATCTGGTAAAGCAATAGATGCCACTTATAAAGTAGGATATGCTGTCGGAAATTCTCCTTTAGGACCATTTGAAACTGCGGCAAATAGTCCCATTCTGGAAACCACCGCTGATAGTATAACTTATGGACCCGGACATCATTCTGTATTTAATGAAAAAGGACAGGATTATATCTTGTACCATCGTATTTTTCCGCAAAAGGAAGAATATGTTTTACGCCAAATATGTATTGACAGTTTGAATTTTGATGCCAATCACAACATACTAAAAATAAAACCAACTGGTATTTCCAGTTTCTGATTTTGTATAATATAATCTTAAAATAGATGAAAACCAATCTAAAATTAATCCTATTGTTTGTTGTTTTTGTTTTTGAAGCAGGAAACTGTCAACCGACAAAACCGGAAACAGAAATAGCTACTACTGCCAGCCAGCTCATTGCTCGTATTGTACCAAATCATGCTTCGCAATTTAGTATCGAAATTGATGCTTCAGCAAAAGAAGACTGGTTCGAAATTGCATCTAAAGGAAATAAAATTCTTTTAAGAGGAAACAATGGCGTTTCGGTTGCATCAGCTTTGTATTATTATCTGAATAATTTTACCAACAGCCAAATCACCTGGAATGGGACCAATTTGAATTTGCCTAAAAAATTACCGGCAGTTCCTAAATTGATTCATAAAAAAACACCTTATGAATATCGCTATTATTTGAACTATTGTACGTTCAATTACAGTATGAGTTGGTGGGACTGGAACCGTTGGGAAAAAGAAATCGACTGGATGGCTTTGCACGGAATCAATATGCCGCTTGCCATTACTGGAGAAGAATACATCTGGGATGAAGTCTATAAATCATATGGATTTACCGATGAAGATTTAAGTACTTTTTTTAGCGGACCCGCTTATTTCTCCTGGTTTTGGATGGGGAATTTAGACGGCTGGGGCGGACCTTTGTCTAAACATTGGAAAGATACACACCGCGATTTGCAATTAAAAATTTTAAAAAGAGAACGTGAACTAGGAATGAAAACCGTATTGCCTGCTTTTACAGGACACGTTCCGGCGTCTTTTAAAAAGTTTTTTCCGAATGCCAAATTAAAGCAAACCAACTGGGGGAATGATTTTGAGGATACGTACATTTTAGATTCTGATGATCCGTTATTTGCTGAAATTGGTAAGAAATTCTTAGAAAAACAATCGGAAGTTTACGGAACTGATCATCTATATTCCGCAGATACTTTTAACGAAAATACGCCACCGTCTAATGATCCTGCTTATTTATTTGATTTGAGTAAGAAGATTTTCGAAGGGATGAAATCAGCAGATAAAGATGCGGTTTGGGTGATGCAGGGTTGGCTTTTTTACAGTCACAGAGAGTTTTGGGAAGCGCCACAAATCAAAGGAATGTTGGATGCTGTGCCTGATGATCGCATGATTATTCTGGATTTGGCTACCGAAATTGAACCGGTTTGGAAACGTACCGAAGCTTTTTATGGCAAACAATGGATTTGGAATATGCTGCATAATTTTGGTGGAAATATTTCGATGTTTGGTCGAATAGAAACCGTTGCCAATGAACCTGCAAAAGCTTTGAAAGATCCTAAATCAGGAAAATTAAAAGGAATTGGATTGACAATGGAAGCCATCGAACAAAATCCGGTTTTGTATGAGTTAATGACCGATAATACTTGGCGAGACACACCAATAGAATTGAATTCCTGGTTAGCTAAATATACTTTAAATCGTTACGGAAAATCAAATGCTGATATTGCTAAAGCTTGGGATATTCTGGTAAAAACAGTGTATAATGGAGAAGTAATTCGTGACGGAGCAGAATCTATTATTGTATCACGTCCTACTTTTGAAGGTTATCGTCGTTGGGCTCGCACCAAATTAAATTATGCGCCAAAAGATTTATTACCGGCCTGGGATTTATTTGTAAAAGCTGCTCCGGTTTTGCCAAAATCAGATGGTTTTCAATACGATTTAGTCGATGTTACCAGACAAGTTTTGGCAAATTACGCCTTGCCTTTGCAACAAGAAATAACAGTGGCTTATGAAAATAATGATAAAATTACTTTTGATAAAAAAAGCAAGGAATTTTTAGAATTGATTGATGATATGGATGCATTATTGGCCACACGTCAAGATTTTCTCTTAGGACCTTGGATTGCAGATGCCAGAAGTTGGGGAGTTGATGAAAAAGAAAAAGGCTTGTATGAGCAAAACGCTCGTGATTTGATCACACTTTGGGGTGGAGCTGATAATAGATTGCACGAATACAGCAACCGTCAGTGGAGTGGGCTTTTTACTGATTTTTACAAACCACGTTGGGAACAATTTTTTACAGATGTAAAAGCCAATTGGGGAACATTTAATCAAAGTGAATTTGATGAAAAAATAAAACAATGGGAATGGAATTGGGTTACTGCAAGAAAAGATTTCCCAGTAAAAGCAAAAGGAAACCCAAATGCGATTGCCAAGGCATTACATAAAAAATACCGTTCTCGCATTATTCCTGTTACTGCTAAAATGAAAGCAATTAAATACGATTATTAATTATGAATGCAATTTCTAACCCAATTTCCAATCGATTCCTATCGCTAGATGTGTTTAGAGGATTAACGATTTGTTTGATGATTGTGGTCAATACACCAGGAACTGGAGCACAATTCTATCCTTATTTGACACACGCTAATTGGTTCGGATTTACTTTAGCCGATTTAGTATTTCCTTCTTTTCTTTTTGCAATGGGAAATGCAATGAGTTTTTCGATGGTAAAAATGAAAGAAACTGCGGCAGCTGCATTTTGGAAAAAAGTAGTCAAGCGTAGTGTTATTATTTTTTTATTGGGTTATTTAATGTATTGGTTTCCATTTTTCCGACAAGGAATGGATGGTGTTTGGGAATTAAAACCTTTTGCTGAAACCCGAGTAATGGGCGTTTTGCAGCGTATTGCATTGTGTTATTTTGCAACATCAATTATTTTATATTATTTATCAGAGAAAGCGGCGATAATTTTATCAGCAATTTTTTTACTTGGATATTGGGCTATTCTGTATTTATTTGGTCAGTCAGGAGGAGAATTAGATATGGCAACCAATGCCGTAACTCACTTTGATTTGTCTATTTTAGGAGAAGGACATATTTACAAACGCGATAGCATTCCATTTGATCCAGAAGGAATTTTAAGCACATTGCCAGCCATTGTCAATGTCGTTGGTGGTTTTATAGCAGGAAAATTTATCCAAAGAATTGGAAAGTCATTTGAAGGAATTGCTAAATTATTAATAGTTGGTTTTCTTTTAATGGCTTTAGCACGTTGGTGGGATTTGGTTTTACCCATTTCTAAAAAACTTTGGACAGGTTCTTTTGTGCTTTATACTGTTGGAATTGATTTATGTATTATGGCCATTTTAATTTATTTGATTGAATTAAAGCAACAGCATTTTGGTGTAGAATTTTGTACTATTTTCGGAAAAAATCCAATGTTTATTTATTTGTTTTCGGAGCTTTTCTATGTGGCTTTACGTCTTATTCCAGTAAATCCCGAAATGGATGCTTTTGAATGGTTTAGCGAAAGTATTGTCCAAAGAATATTTCCAGGAAGTTTTGGTGCTTTTGTCACTGCAATTGTGTTTATGTTGGTTTGCTGGTCTTTGGGGTGGTGGCTCAATAAAAAACGTATTTATATTAAAATTTAATCTGAATTTAAGATTCCGATTTATTAATCCAAAAAATCATGTTTAAGAATAATTCAAATATTTTATTGATACTATTTGTTGCTCTTTTTGCCAATGCAATAAAGGCACAAAATAGCGATTTTACTATTGTTTCAGGAAACCAAAAAGCAAGCATCTTAGTAGAAGAGAAAGAGCCAAAAGTGGTTCATATTGCTGCTAAAATGTTGGTTGATGATATTCTGGCAATTAGCAAACAACAATTAACTATTGGAAAAAAAGCTGCTGCGATAACTATTATGGCGGGAACTATTGGGCAAAGCAAATGGATTGATGAATTAGTTTCGAAAAATAGAATTACTGTTGCTGATGTAAAAGGAAAATGGGAAACTTATAAAATTCAAGTAGTCGAAAGCCCAATAAAGGATATTAAAAAAGCATTAGTAATTGTAGGTTCTGATAGAAGAGCAACGGCTTATGGTTTGTTAGAAATTTCCAGAATGATAGGAGTTTCACCTTGGGAATGGTGGGCTGATGTAACACCAGATAAAAAAGAGAATTTAGTTTTAAATATTGAAACTAAAACTTATGGTTCGCCATCAGTGAAATACAGAGGGATTTTTCTAAACGATGAAGATTGGGGATTACAACCTTGGGCAGCTAAAACTTTCGAACCAGAAACAGGTGACATTGGACCAAAAACCTATGCTAAAGTTTTTGAATTGTTGTTGCGTTTGAGAGCCAATACGATTTGGCCAGCAATGCATAAAAGTACCAAAGCCTTTTATTCTTTTCCAAAAAACAAACAAGTAGCCGATGATTATGCTATTGTGGTAGGAACTTCACATGCTGAACCGATGTTGAGTAATGTCAATGCAGAGTGGAATCACAATACTATGGGGGAATATCGCTATGATACGAACTCAGGAGTCATTAAAGATTTTTTTAGAAAAAGAGCTAAGGAAACCGCTCCGTTCGAAAATATTTATACGGTAGGAATGCGAGGTGAGCACGATTCTCCAATGATTGTTGGCGAAGATGATTCGGATTCACAAGTAAAATTATTGGAACAAGTGATTAGCGACCAAAGAGCGATTTTGAAAAAAGCAACTGGTAAAGAACCAAATAAAATTCCGCAAGCTTTTGTTCCTTACAAAGAAGTATTGGATTATTACCAAAAAGGCTTGCAATTGCCCGAAGATGTGCAATTAGTTTGGACGGATGATAATTACGGATACATTCGTCAATTGAGTAATTTAAAGGAACAAAAACGCTCTGGCGGTGCGGGAATTTATTATCATACTTCTTATTGGGGGCGTCCGCATGATTATTTGTGGTTGAATTCGACTAATCCCGTTTTAATGTGGGAAGAAATGGAAAAAGCCTATGAATTTCAATCCCGCGATTTGTGGATTTTGAACTGCGGCGACATCAAACCCCATGAATACAATATCGAATTGTTTTTGGATATGGCTTGGGATATGAAACCTTTTGCTAAAAGTGAAAGTGTAAAAATGCACATGAATAATTGGGCTTCGAGAGAATTTGGAACTCAAAATGCTACTTCGATAACGGCATTGTTTTTTGACTATTATCGTTTGGCATTTCAACGTCGTCCAGAGTTTATGGCTTGGAATCAAGTAGAACCAGAAACCAAATCTAAACCAACAGCATTGACTCAAATTCATTACGGTGATGAGGTTTCGAAAAGAATTGACGAATACCAAAATTTGATGAATACTGCCGAAAAATTGCAAAAAGAGATTCCAGTAAATCGTCAAAATGCTTTTTACGAATTGGTAACCTATCCTGTTATTGGTGCAGCAAGTTTAAATCATAAATGGTTGTATTCGTATAAAAATAAATTTGTAGCCGAACAAGGAAGAGGAAGTGCTACTTTTTTTGCTAAAAAATCGAAGGAAGCTTATGACCGAATTCAGAAAGAAACGAATTATTTCAATAATCAATTGGCTAACGGAAAGTGGAAACATATCATGAGTATGTCGCCACGCTATTTACCCGTTTTTGATGCAACTAGAACTACAATGCCTGTTGCAGGAACAAAACCCGAATTGAAATTGGCTTTAGAAAGTTATGAAATGGAAGTCAATCATAAAACGGAGAATTCTTATGCGGATGTTTTACCTGTTTTTAACGCTTACATAGACAATCAGTATTATATTGATGTATTTATGAAAGGGGCTGGCGAAGTTTCTTGGCAAGCAAAACCAAAAGCTGATTGGATCAAAATTTCTGATAAACAAGGGGTTTTGGATAATAATAAAAACAGTCAACAACGCATTTGGGTGAGTATTGATTGGGCAAAAGTTCCAAAAGGAGAGAATAAAAAAGAAGCACCGTTAGGACACGATTATCAATTGATTCCACCAAGTTACAAAGTCAATTCGGCAATCGAGTTTACAAGCAAAGACACTTTAATTACTATTGGTATTACCGCGTTTAATCCTAAATTTGAAGCACTAGAAAACTATAAAGGTTTTGTGGAAGATAAAGGATATATATCGATTGATGCTGCGAATTTTTCGAATAAAAAAGCAGGTGCAGCAGCAAAATGGGAAACTTTTGAAGGCATTGGATACGCAGGAAAAGTAAGTGTCGCATTACCAAGAACAGCTAATTCTGAAGTGGATTTAAATGCTATAAAAAATAATAGTCCGCTAATGGAATATGATTTTTATAGTTTTAACTTTGGTCAAGCCAATGTAAGAGTGCAAGCGATTCCAACGCATGCTTTTTATGAAGGAAAAGGAGTGCGCTGTGCGGTTGCTATTGATGATGCAGAACCTGTTATTTTAGATTTTCAGACTTTTGGAAGAAGTGACGAATGGTTGCAAAATGTTCTGAAAAATGCTACTGTAAAATCGGCATCACAGATTATTAATAAGGCTGGAAAACATACATTGAAAATTTGGATGGTAGATCCAGGAGTAATGATTGATCGCGTTTTAATTGATTTGGGCGGATGGAAAGATTCGTATTCATTTCCTCCTGAAACGAAGATGTAAAATTGAAAATACTTTAAAGAATGAACTATTTTAAGAAAGGATTGGTTTGCGTAATTGTTATTTTAGCTTTTATCTCTTGTACTTCAGTAAAAGATTTTCCACCTAAAAATACACAAATAGCCTTCTTGTCTGATGTTCATTTATTGGATATTTACGGTACGTTTTCTGATTCGGATTATAAGGGAATTCAAAATCCTTTTGATGGAAAATATACTTTGCTTCGAACGATGAAATCCCAACTAGAATCTACACGATTGTTTAATGAAAATTATTTTGCTTTTCAAGCTGCTTTGGATGATGTGGTGAAGCGAAATATAAAAACAGTTGTTATGCCAGGTGATTTTAGCGATGACGGACAGCCGATAAATATTAGAGGATTAAAAAAAATATTGCATGAGTATTCAAATAAATACGGAATCCATTTTATAATCACCACAGGAAATCATGATGTGGCAAAACCTTTTTTGACTGATGCTGGAAAAACTGATTTTTTAGGTATTGGAGGGAAAAATCAAGTGATCATGAGCAAAGAAGGAATGTATGTTCCTAAAAGTCAAGATGAACTTCCAGTAGTAATTACAAAAGATATTGGAACGATGGGTTATGCCGAAGTTTTAGAAGAACTAGGTGATTTTGGTTTTTATCCTCAGAAAAGCAATTTGTATTGGGAAACGCCATTTACAACTTATAACCCTGATAATTATAGTTATGACAAAGCAATAAGTGAAGCTTCAATTGGAAAAAGAACTTACAATATTCCTCCTTACAATAACCCAATTCCTGATTTGAGTTATTTGGTCGAAATACAAAAAGACGTTTGGCTTTTAGCTATTGACGGTAATGTATATATTCCAAAGGAAGCTGCAAAAGTTAATCCAGAGAATCCAGCTAATTATAATAGTCCAGGTATAGGTTACAACCAAGTACTAACGCATAAAAAGCATTTGATTGATTGGGCAGCTAAAGTAGTACAGGAAGCTAAGAAAAGAGGGAAGAAACTAATTGCTTTCAGTCATTATCCGATGGTTGATTTTAATGATGATGCTACTCCAATGATGAAGAAATTATTTGGAGAAGATAAAATGCAGTTGAATCGAGTGCCAACTGAGGAAGTGAGCGAAATTTTTGCGAAAGCAGGAGTGCAACTTCATTTTGCAGGACACATGCATATCAACGATACTGGAATAAGGAAATATGAAAATGGAAAAGCATTATTCAATATTCAAATTCCATCACTAGCAGCTTATATTCCAGGCTATAAAATCTTGACCATTCAAAACAAAAACAAGATGCATATTGAGACCGTTACTATTGATTCGGTTCCAAATTTCAAAACACTTTTTCCTTTATACGAACAAGAATATGCTTATTTGAAAAGTACTAATGACCCCGCTATTTGGGATAGAGGAATATTAGAAGCAAAAAATTACCATGAATTTACCAATTGGCATCTCAAAGAATTAGTTCGAATGCGATTTCTTAAAAACGATTGGCCAAAAGAGTTTAAAGATTTTATGTTGAAAGCTACTGCACAAGATTTTTTTGCTTTCTCAAAAGTAACTCCTTCAAAAAACAAACAATTTAAAAATGAAACTTGGACTGGTTTTGATATGATTTTTGACTTTTACCGCCTGCATTCTGCCGATGAACTAGCATTCAAAGATATTGGGAATGAGAGAATGCATCAATATAAAATTATCATGGATTCTTATCTAAATTATTATGGTAAGATAATTAATCCAACTACAACTGAAACTTCTTTTTATGAGTTTTGTTCCATTTTTAAAAGTTTTCAAAATGGAGCGCCATCCAATAATTTTATCATAAATTTGAAAAGAAATACCATTCACAACTAAATTTTCCAAAAGCAACTAATCTATGAAATCTAAATTAATTATAGTTTTCATTCTTTTTATTTCGCTGTCCAATCTGATGGGGCAGAATATAAAATTCGAACATTATAATGAGAATAATGGACTTTCCTATAATTCGGTAAGGCACATTGTTCAGGATAAAAATGGATTCTTGTGGTTTGGAACTTTTTTTGGTCTGAATCGATTTGATGGATATCAATTTAAGCCTTATATGAGTGCTACTTTAGGGAAGGATAAAATCAATAATGATGATATAACTGCCTTAGAATATGATAAATCGACTAATGATTTATGGATAGGAACTCGAAAAGGTCTTACGCTGTTTAATTTAGAAACTAATGTTTATAAGGTTTTTTTACCCCAAAAAAACAATTCTAATAGTTTGCCAGATGAAGAAATTCGTGCTGTTCATGTTGATAAATTTAAGCGCGTTTGGATTGGAACAAAAGTGGGAGGCCTTTGTGTTTATGATCCAAAAGCCAATCGGTTTTCAAGAATTAATTTAAAAGGTTTTGATTACATAAAAGACATTCACGAAGATAAAAACGGAGTAATTTGGGTTGGAAGTTATGGCAAAGGTTCTGTTGCTAAAATTGCTTTAGGGGCTAAAGGAGAAATAAGTAAAATTACTAGATATGATTTAGTAATACCTAATTCGACCGAAGTAAATCCATATATCAACTTTATATATGAAGATGCTAATTCTAATATTTTTGTGGGTTCTCGTGCTGGGCTTTATAAATTAGATAAGTCTAAAAATACATTTGTTAATTTGTATATAAAAGATGATGCGTTAAGGAATAAACTAGGACCTTATTTTGTTTCTATTGCGCGTGCTCCTGATGGGAAATATTGGTTAGGAACATTAGGAGGTCTTATCGTCTGTGATCAATTAGAAGATATTGCAGAAGGAAAATTCAATCGTTATTATTCTGTTCTATCGGATAATGCTTCTTTAGTCGATAATTTGATTACCGCTTTGTATTTTGATTCTTCAGGGGTTTTGTGGATTGGTACCGAAGAAGGCTTGGATAAATATGATCCTTATGGAAATCAGTTTAAAATTAACAAAGATATTTCTTTGTATAATGAAAATCAAGCACCAAATATTAGAGGTTTTTCTAAAACCTATGATGGAAAAGTAATTACACTTTCTCGTTATAATGGTCTTTTTATTTCAAAAGGAAAAGATTTTATACCACTTTTTAATCCTAGAAAAGATATTGCAAGTATCTATTCGGCAGATGGGAAAACATTTTATTGTGGTTTATGGAACGGTCAGGTTTTAGTATATGATTATGTTAGGAATAGTTCTAAAATACTGAATGTTGGCTTAACTAATTCGATAATTTCCTTTGTAAAAGCAGTTAATAATTCTTTAGTGATTGGTTCTTTTGGAGAAGGAGCCGTTATTTTAGATACAGAAACACTTAAAATAAAAGTGCCTAAAGGGATTTTACTTCCAGATTACCAGATTGATAAAATAATAGTTGATAAGGCTAATAATTTGTGGTTTGCAACTGAAACAGGAATAGTTAAATACAATTTGATTTCTAAAAAACAACAGTTGTATTCGAAAGGTAAAAATAGTGAAATAGGTTTGCCAGAAAATAATGTGAGTGATATTTTAATGGATTCCGATGGGATAATTTGGGCTGCTACCGTAAAAGGATTGGCAATGTATGTTCCTGCAAAAGATAACTTCATAGCTGTTTTAGGGCAAAAAGATCTTGAGGATAAGTGGATTACAGATTTAGCCGAAGATTCAAAAGGATATTTATGGCTAAATATTAATAACAATAGTGTAGCTAAATATAAAAAAGGTCAAAAAACGGTAAATATATATCATGTAAATACAGGAAACAGACTTGATATTTTTAGTTCTAAAGGTTTTTTTAATTTTAATGATACTTCAATATATTTAGCTGGCAAAAATGGAATCATTTATTTCTCTCCAAATAGTATAAAAGAAAATAAATGGGCTCCATCACCCGTTATTACGGAGTTTAAAGTTCATAATGAAGAAATTTTTCCTGGTGTTGTTATAGAAGGTCAGGTGCCTTTAAAAAAGAGTATTAATTATTTGAAAGAAGTGCAACTGAATTATAGTAATCGAAATTTTTCGGTTCAGTTTTCAGCGCCTTCCTATACTAACGAAAGACTCAATAGGTTTGAGTATATGTTGGAAGGATTCGATAAAAATTGGATTGCAACTAATAGCGATTCTAGAACGATTCAGTATACCAACCTTAATCCGAAAGATTATGTTTTTAAAATTCGAGCTAGAAATAGCGACGGAATTTGGAGTAAAACCACTGCTTATAACATCACTATTTTATCCCCTTTTTGGACCAATACAAAGATTTTTCTTTTATTGATTATGATTGTTTCCGTTTCCTCTCATTATATTAGAAAAGAAATTAAATCCCGAATTAAATTAAGACAAGCACTTTTATTAGAAAGAGTAAAACGAGATAGTGACGAACGTTTATCTAACGAAAAATTAGAGTTTTTTACTAATATTTCACATGAGTTAAGAACGCCGTTGACCTTGATTTTAGGTCCAGCTAAGCAATTATTGGAACAAACGGAGAATTCTGATTATGATAAAAATAAGCTTCATTTGATTTATCAAAATGCAAATAGATTATTACTGTTAGTGAATCAGATTTTAGATTTTAGAAAGGCGCAATCAGGAGAGTTGAAATTAAAAGTATCAAAGACTGAAATTGTAGCCAATACACAAACCGTTTTTGATTCCTTTGCTCAGTTAGCGGAAGAAAAAGACATCAATTTTGATTTTAACTGCGAAGACGAAAGTATTGAAGGTTGGATTGATATAGATAAATACCATAAGATATTGTATAATTTACTTTCGAATGCATTGAAATTTACCAGTAATTATGGTAATGTCGATTTGTATATTGGTGTAAAAGAGGAGGAAGGTGTTCGAAAGTTAATCGTTGAGGTAAGTGATGATGGAATAGGGATTCCTCTAGAAAGTCAACAAAAAATATTCTCTCGATTTTATCAGGTTAAGGGCAGTAAAAAGAATAATACAGGTTCAGGGATCGGTTTGTCTTTAGTGATTTCTTTGGTTGAGATTCATAAAGGACAATTGAGATTGAAAAGTGCTCCTGCCAAAGGAAGTGTTTTTACATTAGAATTCCCTATTACTAAAGATAGTTACAAAAAAAGTGAAATTTTTGATATAGAATACAAAGAGCCAGAAGTTGCTTTTGCAACAATTGATAAAGTAAGTAAAGGGAATCAAAGTACAGAATTGAAACAAAATGTTTTGGTTATTGAAGACAATGCAGAGCTTCGTTTCTTTATAGTAGATTATTTGTCGGAATTTTATAAAGTATATCAAGCAGAAAACGGAGATGAAGGATTGAATCTTTGTCGAAAAATTAAACCAGCTCTTTGTGTAGTTGATGCAATGATGCCAGTTATGGGTGGATTTCAATTTGTCGAGGCTTTAAAAAGCGATGAGAATATTAGCCATACAGCACTAATTATGTTGACTGCTTTATCTGAAAATGAAAGTAAAATGAAAGGTTACAATTTAGGTGTAGATGGTTACATGGTTAAACCTTTTGATCCTTCTTTGTTAAAGATTCGAATTGATAATATCATTAAAACTCGAACCGAGTTAAAACAAAAGTTTTCTGGTGAAATTGAAACTGATGCTTCCACATTAACTCATTCGCAATTAGACATCGACTTTATATCTAATATTACGGAATTGATAGAAAACAATATTAGTGATGCTGAACTTACAGCTAATTTATTGTGTGCCGAATTAGGAATGAGTTCGTCTAAATTGTATCGAAAAATCAAGCAATTAACTGATTTGTCACCAAATGAATTTATAAGAACTGTACGTTTAAAAAAAGCAGCTCAGTTGCTAAAACTAAAGACTTTTAATGTTTCGGAAGTAGCGGATCAAGTTGGTTTTAATGATCCGTTATATTTTAGTAGGTGTTTTAAAAAGCAATTTGGCTATTCTCCAAGCCGATTGATTAAATAATTGTTTTTCTAAGATTTAAAGTTTTATATAGATATCTTTTAATATTTCTTTACTCAACTTCGTTTTTTACTAATATTTAATAAAAATTGTTTTTCGTCCTAATTTTGGGTAATTAACTTTGTTTGTTTTAGGATTTAATACATAAATTAGCAGATATTTAATTTAGGAATCAAATTTTTACAAAAAGTGTTTATTTAAGCTATAATTTTAAAATTTAGTATAAAATACTTGTGTTTCTCTTATTAAGAATTATATTTGTGTAATCGATTACATTTATTGCGCTTGATTTAATTTTTGTTTTTGAATCTAATTAATTGATTGTTAGTTTTTTGTGCTTTATTTTTTTATGATTTAGCGCTTTTTTTTGCCTCTTATACAATGTGATTATTGATTTAGAGACTTTATAAAGAATATTTAACTTTTAACCTTATTATAAACATTTTAATTATGAACCAAACACATAAAGCTGTTGGAAAATATCGCTGGACAATATGTTCGTTATTGTTTTTTGCAACTACAATAAATTATTTGGATAGACAAGTATTGTCTTTAACATGGAATGATTTTATTGCTCCTGAATTTCACTGGACAAATAATGATTATGGAAATATTACAGCCTTATTTTCAATATTTTACGCAGTTTCTTTGTTGTTTGCTGGTAAGTTTGTGGATTGGATGGATACAAAAAAAGGTTTCCTTTGGGCAATTGGAATTTGGTCTATAGGAGCATGTTTGCACGCTTTTGCTGGAATTGCAACTTCTGGTGTAATTACCGGTAATTGGTTTGTGGGCTTCGAAGGAGCTAAAGAGGCAATTGCTACTGTTAGCGATACCGGAATGGTGATTAATGTAAGTGTTACGTTGTTTATTTTTGCACGTTTTGTTTTGGCATTAGGAGAAGCAGGGAATTTCCCAGCTGCAATTAAAACTACTGCAGAATATTTTCCTAAAAAAGACAGAGCATTTTCTACAAGTATTTTCAATGCTGGAGCAACAGTAGGCGCATTAGCTGCACCTATAACTATTCCTTTTATTGCTGAGGCTTACGGATGGGAAATGTCTTTTATTATCATTGGTGCTTTAGGATTTGTTTGGATGGGATTTTGGGTTTTTATGTATGATAAACCAGAAAAACATGCAAAAGTAAATGCTGCTGAATTAGAATATATTCAACAAGATATTTTAGCTGATAGTAAAATTGAAGGATATGTACCTGAAACTGCAACAAGAGTTACTTTTAAGGATTGTTTTAAATACAAACAAACATGGGCTTTTGCTTTTGGTAAATTCATGACTGATGGAGTTTGGTGGTTTTTCTTATTCTGGACACCAGCTTATTTGAGTTCAGTTTACGGAATGGATTCTACACAAGCTGCATTTCCATTATTTGTATTGTATATGATTACTTTGTTGTCTATTATTGGTGGTTGGTTGCCAACTTATTTTGTAGATAAAAAAGGGATGAATCCTTATGAAGGAAGAATGAAAGCAATGTTAATTTTTGCATTCTTTCCATTGTTAGCGTTAGTCGCTCAGCCTTTAGGGCATATTACATACTGGTTGCCAGTAATTATAATTGGTATTGCAGGTGCTGCACACCAAGCTTGGTCAGCTAATATTTTTACAACTGTTGGAGATATGTTTCCTAAAAAAGCGATTGCTACCATTACGGGTATTGGTGGTTTAGCAGGAGGTATTGGTTCTACAGTTATAAATAAAGGATCAGGAGTTTTGTTTGATTATACTAAAGAAACAGATATGTCTTTTATGGGTTTTCATGGAATTGAGGCTGGGTATTTTATTATCTTCTCTATTTGTGCTGTTTGTTATTTAATAGGTTGGACGGTTATGAAATCGTTAGTGCCTAAATATTCTCCTATAACTGATTTGTAAATCAAAAAAGCTCTCTTGTAATTCAAGAGGGCTTTTTTTCTTTTTTTAACTTTTTATAAGTAACTTGTTTTTTTATAAATAACAAGTTTAAATAAATTAAATTAATATCTTTGTAATCGATTACATTAAATTAAATAATTATGACAAATTATAGCTCTAGATACGCTTCTAGCCCTCAAGCAGTAAAACAATACGATACCAAACAATTAAGAGATGAATTCTTAATAGATAATTTAATGCAAGAAAATGAAATTACTTTTACTTACTCGCATTATGATAGATACATTACTGGTTCAGCTGTTCCTGTAAGTGGTGATCTAATTCTTGAAACTATTGACCCTCTTAAATCAAGCTACTTTTTAGAGCGAAGAGAAATGGGAATTATCAATGTTGGAGGAAATGGTTCTGTTGTGGTTGAAGGCAAATCATACGAACTAGGTTTTAAAGATGCTTTATATATTGGAAGCGGAAATAAAGAAGTACTATTTAAAAGTGCTGATGCTAAAAATCCAGCTAAATTTTATATTAACTCAGCTCCAGCTCATACAACTTATCCAACAGTTCAAGTTAGTTTAGCGGAAGCAAACAAATTAGAATTAGGGACTATGGAAACGGCTAATCACCGTACTGTAAACCAAATGATTATTGGAAGTGTAGTAACTACTTGCCAATTGCAAATGGGAATGACTGAATTGCGTCCAGGAAGTGTTTGGAATACGATGCCAGCTCACGTTCATGATCGTCGTATGGAAGTGTATTTTTATTTAGATATTCCAGAAAACCAGGCAGTTTGTCATTTTATGGGAGAACCACAAGAAACAAGACACATCTGGATGAACAATCACCAAGCAATAATTTCTCCACCTTGGTCTATCCACTCAGGTTCAGGAACTTCAAATTATACTTTTATTTGGGGTATGGCTGGTGAAAACTTAGACTATGGAGATATGGATGTTTGTAAAATCACAGATTTAAGATAATCATTATGAATTTATTTGATTTAAAAGGAAAAAGAGCGCTTATCACTGGAGGAACGCACGGTTTAGGACAGGCTATGGCTGAAGGTTTGGCACAAGCTGGTGCTGAATTAGTTATTACAGGAACTACACCTTCTAAAATGGAAGATGCTCTTGCTTATTATAAAAGCAAAGGATATACAGCTACAGGTTATATTTTTGATGTAACAGATGAAAAAGCGGCTGCTGAAAATATCGAATTGATTACTAAAGAATTAGGTGCAATTGATATCTTGATTAATAATGCAGGAATTATTAAAAGAGAATTAGCGATTACAATGCCAGTAAGTGATTTTAGACAAGTAATTGAAGTAGATTTAGTAGGCCCTTTCATTATGTCGCAATTAGTGGCGAAACAAATGATTGAGCGTCAATCAGGAAAAATCATCAATATCTGTTCTATGATGAGCGAATTAGGTAGAACAAATGTTTCTGCTTATGCTGCCGCAAAAGGAGGATTGAAAATGCTAACTCGCAACTTAGCTACGGAATGGGCTAAATACAATATTCAAGTTAACGGAATTGGTCCGGGTTATTTTGCCACTTCGCAAACCGAACCGATTCGTGTGAATGGAAATCCATTTAACGAATTTATCATTAGCAGAACACCTGCTGGTCGTTGGGGAGATCCTGAAGATTTGGCTGGAGCAACTGTATTCTTGGCTTCTGAAGCTAGTAAATTTGTTAACGGACAAATTATTTATGTTGATGGTGGAATTTTGGCTACCATTGGTAAACCATCAAATGAAAATTAATATTTTAAGTAAATTATAATGAGCACTTTTATAAACGATAACTTTTTATTAGAAAATAAATTCGCGGAAGAATTATACCATAATTATTCTAAAAATCAACCTATTATTGATTACCATAACCACTTAAATCCACAGTTTATTGCTGAAGATAAAATCTTTAACAACATTACTGATGTTTGGATTAAAGGAGATCACTATAAGTGGCGTGCGATGCGTACTTTAGGAATCAACGAGCAATTTGTTACTGGTAATGGTTCTGATAAAGATAAGTTTTTGAATTGGGCAAAAACAGTTCCTTACACTATGCGTAATCCTTTGTACCACTGGACACACTTAGAGTTAGCTCGTTATTTTGGTATTACTGATTTATTAAACGAAAAATCAGCGGAAAGAATCTACGAAGAAACTTCTGCAAAAGTAAATTCAGCTGAATACAGCACAAGAAACTTGTTGCGTAAAGTAAATGCTGAATTAGTTTGTACTACTGAAGATCCAATTGATAGTTTAGATTTTCACGCACAATTGCTAAAAAGTGATTTCAAAACTACGGTAAGTACAGCTTTTAGACCTGACAAAGCAATTTTAATTGCTAATGACGGATACAACGATTACCTTGATGTTTTAGCACAAAAAGCATCTATTGACATCAACACTTATGCCGATTTATGTGCTGCTTTGAGAAATAGAATTGAGTATTTTAATGCTAATGGTTGCCAACTTTGTGACCACGGTTTAGACCAAATTTATTTTGAAAACTATACAGAAAGCGAAGTAAATGCTATTTTCAAAAAGAAAAGAGAAAACCAAGCAATCAGCAATGAAGAAGCATTGAAATTCCAAAGTGCTATCTTAGTATTCTTATGTGAAACCTACCATGAATTTGGATGGGTTCAACAATTTCACTTAGGGGCTTTGAGAAACAACAATGCTCGTATGCACAGTATTCTTGGAGCTGATACAGGCTGGGATTCTATTGGAGATTATCCACAAGCTCAAAAACTTTCTGGTTTCTTGAACTCTTTAGACAGTAAAGATAAATTGACTAAAACTATTATTTATAACTTGAACCCTTCTGATAACGAAGTGATGGCTACCATGATTGGTAACTTTAACGACGGAAGTGTTAGAGGGAAAGTTCAATTTGGTTCAGGCTGGTGGTTCTTAGATCAAAAAGATGGTATGACAAAACAATTAAACGCTTTGTCTAACATGAGTTTAATTAGCTGTTTTGTAGGTATGTTAACAGATTCTAGAAGTTTCTTATCATTCCCAAGACACGAATATTTCAGACGTATTCTTTGTAATCTTTTAGGAGATGAAATCAAAAGAGGTGAATTGCCTGCTTCTGAAATGGAATGGATTGGTAAAATGGTTTCGGACATTAGCTATGGTAATGCTAAGGAATATTTTAAATTTCCAGTAAAAGGATAAGAAAATAATTAAAGTATAATTTATAAATATTTTTCATTTGAAAAAAGTAGTCACTTTTGGAGAAATTCTACTGCGTTTATCTACAGACAGGCATTTGAGATTTTCTCAAGCTGAATCGTATAAAGCAACCTATGGTGGGGGAGAATTTAATGTAGCTGTTTCGCTTGTAAATTACGGGATGAAAGCAGAATTTGTTACTAAAGTACCTAATAATGAATTAGGGGGTTGTGCTATTCATGAAATGCGCAAGCTTGATGTAGATTGTCAAAATGTAATGAAAGGTGGCGATCGTTTAGGAATTTATTTCCTTGAAACAGGAACGAGTACTCGTGCTAGTAATGTAGTTTATGATAGAGCAAACAGTTCAATGTCTACTTTGAAAAAAGGAGAATTTAATTGGAAAGAAATCTTAAAAGATGCGACTTGGTTTCACTGGAGCGGAATTACTCCAGCACTTTCTGAAACGGCTGCCGAAGCTTGTTTGGAAGCTATAAAAGTGGCTCACGAATTAGGTTTGACTATTTCTACCGATTTGAATTACCGTTCAAAACTTTGGAATTATGGCAAACAACCTAAAGACGTTATGCCAGAAATGCTGAAGTATAGTAATATAATTTTAGGAGATATTGATACAGCTAACTTCATGTTAGGTTTAGATAAAGTAGATCCTGATTATCAAAAAGCAGAAACTTTACCAGCTGTTTACGATACCGTTTTCAAATTGTGTCCTGAATTGAAATACATGGCAACTACTTTGCGTTATTCAGTAAGTGCTTCTCACCAACGTATTGGAGGAATTCTTTATGATGGAAAACAAATATTTAAAGCTGCTGTTCAAGAAGTAACACCAGTTGTAGATAGAGTAGGTAGTGGAGATGCATTTATGGGAGGTTTAATCTACGGATTGAATGAAGAACCTTTGGATAAACAAAGAGCATTGAACTTTGCGGTTGCTGCTTGTTGTTTAAAGCACACAATTTATGGAGATTATAATTTAATTACTAAAAATGAAATTGAAAAATTACTGGATGGTGATTTTACAGGTAAAGTTTCAAGATAAAAAAAGATAAAATGGCTCAATTTACACGTATAGAAGTTGCAACTGTAATGAAAGAAACAGGGATGGTTCCTTTGTTTTTTAATAATGATATTGAAGTAAGTAAAAATGTTTTGAAAGCTTGTTATGATGGTGGAGCTCGTTTGATGGAGTTTACGGCTAGAGGAGATTTCGCTCACGAAGTTTTTGCCGAATTGACAAAATACGCTATCAAAGAATTACCAGGAATGATAATGGGAGTTGGTTCAGTAACAGATGCTGCAGCTGCTTCATTGTATATGCAATTAGGAGCTAATTTTATTGTAACTCCAGTTTTTAGAGAAGATATTGCTATTGCTTGTAATCGTAGAAAAGTGTTATGGTCTCCAGGTTGTGGTACATTATCAGAGATTGCAAGAGCGGAGGAATTAGGTTGCGAAATTGTAAAATTGTTCCCAGGAGAAATCTACGGACCACAATTTATCAAAGGTATCAAAGGGCCATGTCCTTGGACAAGCATTATGCCTACAGGAGGAGTTTCTACTGAAAGAGATAATTTAAAATCTTGGTTTGATGCAGGTGTAACTTGTGTTGGAATTGGTTCTCAATTAATCTCAGCAGCTGTTTTAGCAAACAAAGATTATGCTGGATTAACTCAAAAAGTAAAAGATACTTTAGCAATTATTAAGGATCTTAGAAATAAATAATAGGACAATAACATTGATTTTAGGGGTTTAGAAAAAAATAAACTCCTAAATTGATGTTTTTTTAAAGAAATTCTTTTTGTTGATTTACAAATGTAATCGATTGCATTGTTGAAAATCGAAATTGTTAAAATAATTTTATTAGTATAGAAATGGAAAAATTAAATAGAAAAAATAGAGGTTTAGAGCAATTAAATCCAATTAAAGTAGTACAATTTGGTGAAGGTAATTTTTTAAGAGCTTTCGTTGATTACGCTTTTCAAAGATTAAATAATGAAGTTGATTTCAATGCTGGTATTGCAATGGTTCAGCCATTGGCAGGTGGTATGGTAAACATGATTAATGATCAGGACGGTCTTTATACTTTGTTTATGAACGGAATCAAAAAAGGTGAAAAAATTCAAGATATTCAGTTAATTACTAATGTTGTAAAAGGAATTAATCCATATACTGATTTTGCAGATTATTTAGCGTTAGCTAAAGAGTCAGCACTTCAATTTATTGTTTCAAATACAACTGAAGCTGGAATTGAATTTGTAGGAACGGATACTCCAGATATGCAGCCGCCAACTTCATTTCCTGCAAAATTAACGGTTCTATTATACGAAAGATTCAAACATTTCAATGGAGATGCTTCAAAAGCAGTGACTATTATTCCTTGTGAATTAATTGATTACAATTCAGAAGCCTTGAAAAAATGTATCTTGCAATATTGTGAATTATGGAAGCTGGAAGAAGCATTTGTAACTTGGGTTTCAGAGGCTTGTACGTACCACAGTACTTTGGTTGATAGAATTGTTCCTGGTTATCCAAGAGCTGAAATTGAAGACTACAACAATAAATTAGATTATCAAGATAATTTAATTGTTGCTGCTGAACCGTTTTTTCTTTGGGCAATTGAAGGTGGGGAAGATTTAAAAGCTAAGTTACCATTCCATAAAACAGATTTGAATGTGAAAATTGTTGATGATATCCGTCCTTTCAAAATGATAAAAGTTCGTATTTTGAATGGAGCGCATACTGCTATGGTTCCTGTTTCTCTTTTATTTGGTAACAAATTAGTTATGGAAACGGTTAATGGCGATTTTACTGGGCCATTTGTAGATAATGTTATCAACGAAATCAGTGAAACGCTACCTATGGATAAAAACGAAATTACTGCTTATGCTGAAGAGGTAATGGATCGTTTTAAAAATCCATTTATCAAACACGCATTAGCTGATATTGCTTTAAATTCAATCTCAAAATTTAAAGTAAGAGTATTACCTAGTTTATTAGGATATTATAATGCTAAAAAAGAACTTCCAACTAGTTTAACTTTTTCATTAGCTTGTTTAATTCAATTCTACAAAGGAACTTGGAATAACGAAGCTTTACCTGTAAAAGATACTCCAGAATTAGTTGAAGCATTCAAAAAAGCTTGGGAATTAGATACTTTAGATGCAGTTGTAAGTTCAGTTTTAGCAAATAACGAATTCTGGGGTGAAGATTTAACAAAAGTAGAAGGACTTTCACAAGCTTTAGTGCTTGCTTTAAATGAAATTGAGGCCAATGGTATTGAACAAGGCTTTATCAATTTTTCTCAAAAAAAATAAAAAACAAAAAAATCAAATTAATTAAGATGCAAAAAAAATTAATTAAGGTAGATCCTTCTGATAATGTAGCTGTAGCTTTAGTAAACCTAGTTGCTGGAGAAACTATTTCATTTGAAGGAGAAGACGTTTTAGTGCTATCGGATACTAAAATGAAGCATAAAATTGCGATGAAAGATTTTGAATCTGGAGACAAAATTTATATGTATGGTGTAATAGTAGGAAAAGCAAACCAAAAAATTGCAAAAGGAGATGTTATTACTACTCTTAATGTAAAACACGAAAGTGCTAAAGTTACTGGTAAAACAGAAACTATTGGTTGGGACATTCCTAATGTTGATAAATGGAAAGATAAAACTTTCAACGGATACCACCGTGAAGACGGTCAGGTGGGAACTGAAAACGTATGGTTGTTTTTTCCTTTAGTTTTTTGTGAAAACAGAAATATTGAAATCTTAAAAGATATTTTTGAGAAAGAATTAATGAAACCAAAAGAAAACGATTACCAATTGTTGTTGCGTTCATTAGTAAAATCAGAAACTGGAGGTGCTGGTAATGAAGCGGCTTCAAATGATGCTGAATTATTCAATAATATCGAAGTAAAATTCATCACGCACCAAGGTGGTTGTGGAGGAATTCGTCAGGATTCACATAGTTTAGCAAAATTATTGGCTGGATATGTTAATAATCCTAACGTAGCTGGAGCAACTGTTTTGAGTTTGGGTTGTCAAAACTTACAAATCTCAATCTTTAAAGAAGCTTTGGAAGCTATTAATCCTAATAGCCAAAAACCAGTTTTAATCTACGACCAACAATCAATCGGTACTATCGAAGCAATGTTGAACAGTGTAGTTAAAGATTCTTTTGAAGCAATTAAAAAAGCAAATGATATTAAGAGAACACCAGCTCCATTATCTAAATTAAGAATTGGTTTAGAGTGTGGTGGTTCTGATGGATTCTCTGGAATTTCTGCAAACCCAACATTAGGGATTTTATCGGATAAATTAGTGGCATTAGGAGGAACTACAATTCTTTCTGAATTTCCAGAATTATGTGGTGTAGAACAAGAATTGGTAAACCGTTGTGTAGATGATAAAGACGGAAAACGTTTCTTAGAATTAATGCAATGGTATGAAAAAACAGTTGTAGATGCAGGTTCAGGATTTGACATGAATCCTTCTCCGGGTAACATCAAAGACGGTTTGATTACTGACGCTATGAAATCGGCAGGTGCTTCTAAAAAAGGAGGAACTTCACCAATTGTTGGGGTTTATGATTATGGAGAATACATCAATGAACCAGGTTTTACATTGCTATGTACTCCCGGAAATGACGTTGAATGTACCACCGCAATGGTAGGTTCAGGAGCAAATATGGTATTGTTTACAACAGGTTTAGGAACTCCAACAGGAAACCCAATTGCTCCAGTTGTAAAAGTATCTTCTAACACGGAGTTGGCTACTAAAATGTCTGATATTATCGATATTGACACTGGAGGAATTATCAAAGGTGATAAATCGATAGAAGAAATGGCTGACGAAATGCTTGAATTTATTATAAAAGTAGCTAGTGGTGATGTAAAAACTAAGGCTGCAATTTTAAATCAAAATGACTTCATTCCTTGGAAAAGAGGAGTATCGCTATAAAGATTGTTTTTAGATTTTGTTTTTAGTTAAAAAGGGAGGTGTTTTTTAAGCACTTCCCTTTTTTTTATTTTATTCTTGTCGATGATTGCCTGATGAATAATTTAGGCATTAAAACTACTGTTTTTCCTGTTTTATTGTTATCTACATTGTTTATTTTGTCTAAAAATACTTGGGCAGTCATTTTCCCCATTTCTAATGGTGATTGGTCTACACTGGAAATTGATAATTCCATAAATTTAGTAAAGGGTTCATTACCGAAACCAAAAACACAAAAATCTTCTGGGATTTTTATGCCTCGTTCTTTTAGTTTTTGAATAGCTCCTAAAGCTGCAAAATCACTTGTTGAAAAAATGGCATTTGGCGGATTTTCTAATGCTAATAGCTTTTCTACAGCATCTCTTCCTTCGGTAACATTACTTTTTATAGTAATAATATAGTCCTCATTTATAGCAATATTATTATCAAGCAAAGCTTTTTCGTAACCCCTGTAGCGATCTTCATAGATTTCTAAGGAACGATCTCCTGAGAAAAAAGCAATTCTTTCGCATCCTTGTTCAATAAGATGTTGTGTAGTTTGATAAGAGGCTTGATAATCATCAATGGTTACTGAGCTTACATTTTCCATTTCTTTTTTTCTGTCAAAAAAGATTAAAGGAATATTTTTTTGAATTACGCGTTCAATATAGTGATTGTTTTCTTTTGGAAGATTCGATATCGACATCAAGATGCCATCAACTTGGGCATTTAGTAAAGTATTGATGTTTTCAATTTCTCTATTTTCATCTTCATGTGTTTGGCATATAATAACTTGATACCCTTGTGGATGCAAGGCTTCTTCAATACCTCTAATTACCGAAGCAAAAAAATTAGTGTTAATACGCGGGACAATAACCCCTACATTATTACTTTTTCCACTTCTTAATGCTAATGCTAATCTGTTTTGCTTATAGTTCATTCTATTAGCTGTTTCAAGAACTAATTGGCGAGTGCTTTGACTAATTTTGGGATTGTTGTTTAGTGCTCTCGAAACAGTTGCTGCAGTTATGTTTAGCTCTTTAGCAATGTCATAAATTGTTGTTTTTTCATTCATTATAATTAGTCTATTCGGGTAAAAATAATATATTTTTCTATAATTATTTGATTGTAGTCTATATTATTAAGATTTTAAAATCAAAAATAGTTTTCTATGATGATTTTTTAATCTAATAGTATTTCTTTAAAGTATTTTGCTAATAAATAACTTATTTTTTTATTAAGTAAAATAATTGTTCTTTTTTTTGTGTAATTCTGTTTTTTTTTAATCAAATTTATAGTTTTATATGAAAAATATCAATAGTTTTGTGTAATCGATTGCATTGATTTTGTTGTTTTTGCATAAAAAGAGGTTAGTGTGGATTGATTTTTATAATATTAAATTTAAATTTCTTTAATTATTACCAATGAAAAATAAAATTTACCGCTCGCTTTCTTTTTTTTCTGCTGCCTTAGTGTCTGCAGTTTTTTTTAGTTGTGCAACTAAAAAAGAAACTGACGTTTTAGCAAATCCTTGGAAAGTAAAACAGCAAATTGAAAAAAGTGTAGTTGCTCCAGTTTTTATTAATAAATCATACACTATTGTTGATTATGGCGCAAAGAGTGGTGGGTTAATTAATAATTCGGAAGCTTTTAAGAAAGCAATTGAAATTTGTACAAAAAATGGAGGCGGAAAAGTTATAGTTCCTGCGGGTAAATTTTTAACCGGTCCGATTCATTTAGATAATAATGTTAATCTTCATTTAGAAGTAGGAGCCGAAATTTTATTTAGTACTAAATCTTCTGATTATCCATTGGTAAGAACTTCGTTTGAAGGAACTGAATGTATGAATCATTCGCCATTAGTTTATGCTTACAACAAAAAAAATATAGCCGTTACAGGTAAAGGAATTTTAAACGGTCAGGCTAACAATGAAAATTGGTGGTATTGGTGTGGTGCTAAGCAGTATGGATGGGCTGAAGGAAAAGGAAATCAGAATGATGCTAAAAATCGCGTTCGTTTAATTGAATCAGGTGAACAAAATGTTCCTGTTGAAGAAAGAATTTATGGCGAAGGTTCTTATTTAAGACCAAGTTTTGTTGAGTTTTTTGAATGTACAGATGCTTTAATTAAAGATGTTAAAATTATCAACGCACCTTTTTGGGTTATTCATCCTATGAAATCGACTAATGTAACTGTTGATGGAGTAACTGTTGAAAGCCACGGGCCTAATAATGACGGTTGTGATCCTGAGTATTCTAAAAATGTAATTATCAAAAATTGCACTTTTAATACTGGAGATGATTGTATTGCCATTAAAGCGGGAAAAGATGGCGATGGAAGACGGGTAGCTATGAAAAGTGAAAACATCATTGTTAGAGATTGTAAAATGCTTGATGGTCATGGTGGTGTAGTTATGGGAAGCGAAATGACAGGAGGAATAAAAAATGTTTTTGTTGAAAATTGCGAAATGGACAGCCCTAATTTAGATAGAGCTATAAGGATAAAATCCAATTCAAGAAGAGGAGGAATTGTCGAAAATGTTTTTGTTAGAAACATTGAAGTAGGTCAGGTGAAAGAAGCTGTTTTGAGAATTAACATGTTTTATAATGTGTATGGAAATCAAACAGGAAATTTTATCCCTCAAGTAAAAAATGTGATTTTAGAAAATGTAAAAGTAAAAAATGGTGGAGAATACGGTATTTTGGCTAAAGGCTACAAAGAATTACCTATTGAAAATGTTACTTTTAAAAATGTAACCATTGATAAAGTAGGTGAAGAATTTTCAATAGAAAATGTAAGGAATCTTCAGCTTATAAATACATACATCAACGGAAAAAAAGTTGAACGCCCTAAATAATAATAATTAGATACTCTTTCTTTAAAAACAAGAAATTAAAAAAAAAACTCAATTTAAAAATAGAACATGATGAAAGCAAACCAATTTATTTTCACTTTTATTTTAATCGGAACATTAGGATTTACAAGTTGTAAATCACAATCGAATGTTCCATCGGCTAAAAATGAATTAACATCATCTAAGTTAAAATGGTCAGAAAGAATGGCTTTAACCCTAATGATGCGTTATCCTAATGCTTATGAGATTGATGATAGAACGACTGCAAAATGGGATTATGTTCACGGTTTAGTAGCGGGTTCTATTGAAGAGCTTTACAAAAAAACCAATGATAAAAGATATTATGATTATGTAAAAGGCTATGCGGATGCTTTGATTGATGATAATGGAAATATAGCAACTTATGATATGGATAAGTACAATATTGATATGGTAGTTGCTGCAAATATTTTGTTTTATATTTATGAAACAACTCATGAAAATAAATATTTAGTGGCAATGCAAACCATCAGAAAGCAATTAGACAATCAGCCTAGAACTGCAAGTGGAGGATTTTGGCACAAAAAAATCTATCCAAACCAAATGTGGTTAGACGGATTGTACATGGGACAGCCTTTCTATGCTGAATATACCGCTAAGTTTGAAAATGGAAAAAATTTAAATGATGTAGCTAAACAATTTGAGTTACTGGAAAAAAATGATAAAGATCCTAAAACCGGATTGTTATACCATGCTTGGGACGAAAGTAAAATGATGCCTTGGGCAGATAAAGTAACGGGGAAATCACCTAATTTTTGGTCTCGTGCTTTAGGTTGGTACGCTATGGCTCTAGTTGATGTATTGGATAACTTTCCAAAAGATCATCCAAAACAAAAAGAGTTAGTAGGCTATTTGAATGAGTTGGCTATAGCTTTAGAAAAAGTGCAAGATCCTAAAACTGGATTATGGTATCAAGTAACTGATATGGGTGGAAGAGAAGGGAATTACCTCGAAGCTTCAGGTTCTTCAATGTTTGCTTATGCTTTAGCAAAAGGAGTAAACAAAGGTTATTTACCAGCTAAATTTAAAAAAGTCGCTAATCATGCTTTTGATGGTTTAACTACAAAATTGATCAAAGTGGATGCAGATGGCGGAATTACTCTAACTCAAGCTTGTCAAGTAGCAGGTTTAGGAGGAAATCCATACAGAGATGGTTCTTATGAATATTATGTAAATGAGAGAAAGAAAGACAATGATCCTAAAGCTACAGGTCCATTTATCTTAGCCGCTATCGAATTAAATAGATAGATCGTCTTTTAATCATAAGTATTAATCAACCATTTACATTATGAAGTTTTTAAATACTGCAGTTGCAATAGTATTAGTTGTATTCTCTAATCAACTAATAGTTGCTCAAAAGACAAATGAATACTCTAAAGTTTGGGTTGCTGATAATGGCGACGGAACTTATAAAAACCCCATTTTGCATGCCGATTATTCTGATCCAGATGCAATTCGAGTAGGAGATGATTATTATATGACCGCATCCTCTTTTAACTGTATTCCAGGTTTGCCAATTTTGCATTCTAAAGATATGGTCAATTGGGAATTGGTCAATTATGCACTTCCAAAACAACCTCCTTTTGATGTTTTTGATAAACCACAACATGGAAATGGCGTTTGGGCACCTTGTATTCGTTATCATAATAAGGAGTTTTATATTTATTATCCAGATCCGGATTACGGAATTTATATGGTAAAAACTAAGGATCCAAAAGGACTTTGGTCTGAGCCAATATTAGTAAAATCAGGAGTAGGACTTATTGATCCGGCACCTTTATGGGATGATGATGGCAAGGCTTATTTAGGATTTGCTTTTGCAGGAAGTCGTGCTGGTGCGAAGAGTTTGTTAGCGGTTTGCACTATGAATCCTGAAGGAACAGTAGCTAATGACGATGCTGTTATGGTTCTTGACGGACATCTTGATGAAGCTACGGTTGAAGGGCCGAAGTTTTACAAACGCAATGGTTACTATTATATTTTTGCTCCGGCAGGTGGTGTTCCTACTGGTTGGCAAACAGTTTTACGCTCTAAAAATGTTTTTGGACCTTATGAAAAACGAAAAGTTATAGATCAGGGAAATACTCCTATTAACGGACCTCATCAGGGAGCCTGGGTGGAAACGCAAACGGGTGAAGATTGGTTTTTTCATTTCCAGGATAAAGGGGCTTATGGACGAATTGTGCATTTGCAACCAATGAAATGGATTAATGATTGGCCAGTTATAGGAATTGATAAAGACAAAGACGGAAAAGGAGAGCCGGTTTTGACTTATAAAAAACCGAATGTTGGAAAAATTTATCCAATAATGACACCTCCAGATTCAGATGAGTTTAATTCGCCTAAATTAGGATTGCAATGGCAATGGCATGCTAATCCACAAGTGTATTGGGGAATGCCAACATCAATGGGATATTATACGATGTTTTGTCGTCCAATGCCTGAAAAAGCAGTTAATTTATTTGATGTACCCAATATTTTAGCGCAAAAATTTCCAGCTAATGAATTTACGGCTACAGCCAAAATGACTTTCAACGCGCGTTTTGACGGAGAAAGCATTGGTTTAGTTGTTCTTGGTTTGGATTACGGTATGCTAAAAGTAAAACAACAAAAAGGAGAATTATTTATCTCTCAGGTAAATTGTAAAAATGCCGATAAAAAAGGCGTTGAAACGGAAAGCAAAGCAGTAAAACTAGCAAGCAATTCTTTTTACCTCCAAGTAAAAGTAAAAGACGGAGGAATATGCAGTTTCTTTTATAGTTTAGATGGTGAAAAATTTCAATCTTTAGGCGAGGATTTCAAATCTCGTGAAGGAAAATGGATTGGAGCTAAACTTGGAATTACAGCACTTAGAGAAGGTAAAATTAACGATGCAGGAAGCGTAAATATCGATTGGTTTCGATTTAATAAATAAGAAATCATGAATACATTTTGTAAAGTTATAATAGCATTTTTTTTGTCATGTGGAACTGGAATTAGTGTTCATGCACAAGTTTTGGATAAATCATGGAAAAGCATTACCGAAATGGATAATGACCAATGGTTTGCATCTGCAGAAGCAAAAGCTGTAGCAGAAAATGTGTTGTTATACCAACGAAACATTGGAGGATGGCCAAAAAATATTCAAATTCAAAAACCACTTTCTGAAACTCAGAAAAAAGAATTGTTAGTTCTTAAAAATTCGACAGAAGGTTGTACAACTGACAATAATGCTACTTCTCAGGAGATGCTTTTTCTTTCTAAAATTTACAAGCAACAGCCTGACGAAAGCTATAAAAAAGCCTTTCTGTTAGGATTGGATTATTTATTAAAAGCGCAATATGATAATGGTGGATGGCCGCAATTTTATCCTTTGAAAAAAGGATATTATACGCATATTACCTACAACGATGATTCGATGGTACGAATTCTGGAAATTCTAAAAGAAATTAAGAATAAAACAGGATATTATTCGATTCAGCCATCGGAAGAAATTATAGAAAAGTGCAAAATTGCTTTTGATAAAGGAATTGATTGTATTTTAAAAACACAATACAAGCAAAACGGCGTGTTGACAGCCTGGTGTGCTCAACACGATGAAAATACTTTTTTGCCTGCAAAAGCGCGTGCGTATGAATTGCCTTCGCTAAGCGGTAAGGAATCAGCTAAAATTGTCTTGTTGCTAATGTCGATTGAGAATCCTTCGAAAGAAGTAATTACTTCGGTTGATGCTGCGTTTAATTGGTTTGAAAAAGTTAAAATTACAGGATTAAGAGAGGAACGCATTATAAAAAACGGTAAAATAGTCGATAAAAAAATGATTCCAGATGCTAATGCGCTTCCACTTTGGGCTCGTTTTATGGAACTGGATGATAACAAGCCTTTTTTCTGTGATCGTGACGGGATAAAGAAATATTCTTTAGCTGAAATAGGTGACGAAAGAAGAAATGGTTATTCCTGGTATACCAATGAGCCAAAAGAAGTATTGAAAAAATACGATAAGTGGAAAAAAAAACTTTCAACTGAATCAAATTCCGTCCAAAAAAAAGTAACTAAAGCACCCAAAGATGATTATAATATTATAGTCGCATTAGATGGCAGCGGAGACTATACGAGTATTCAGGATGCAATATTTAATTCGCCTTCATTTCCGTACAAACGCGTTTTTATTACGGTAAAAAACGGGATTTATAATGAAAAAGTGCGTGTTCCTGAATGGAATACTAAAATTTCATTGATTGGCGAAAGCAAAGAAAAGACGATTATTAGTTATGGCGATTATTTTGGAAAAATCAATTTAGGTCGAAATAGTACGTTTATGACACCAACAGTTTCGGTAGAAGCCAATGATTTTGTAGCTTCAAATTTGACTATTCAAAATACGGCTGGTCCTGTGGGGCAAGCTGTTGCTTTGTCTGTAGTTGCCAATAGAGTGGTAGTTTCTAATTGCATCATTTCGGGAAATCAGGATACCGTATATACTTCCGGTGAAGGTTTTAAGCAGTATTTTAAAGATTGTTTTATCGAAGGAACGGTTGATTTTATTTTTGGCAGCGCGACTGCTGTATTTGATAATTGTACGATTCATGCTAAAAGCGATTCTTATTTGACTGCAGCTTCAACAACTAAAGGAGCAAAATATGGTTTTGTTTTTATGAATTGCAAATTGACTGCAAATGAAAAAATAACTCAGGTTTACCTGGGACGACCTTGGCGCATTCACGCAAAAACAGTTTTTCTGAATTGCGAAATGGGAAATCACATTCGAAAAGAAGGTTGGAATAATTGGTCTAAAGCTGATGCTGAAAAAGCTTCTTTTTATGCCGAATATAACTGTTCAGGTCCAGGATTTCAACCCCAAAATAGAGTGGTTTGGTCACATCAGTTGAAAAAATCAGAAGCTAAAAAATATACTTTAGAAAATATCTTAGGAGATTCTAATTTGAAATCTAATTCAGATTGGTATTCCAATTTTAAATAAAAAACATTTATGAAAATTAAATTATTCCTTTTTTTGTTAATTGCTACAAGTTGTTTTGCACAAAAAACGACAATTTACACCATTGGCGATTCTACAATGGCGAATAAATCTAATCCAACTGAAAATCCAGAACACGGATGGGCTCAGGTTTTACAACAATTTTTTGACGATAATGTGGTAGTTGATAATAGAGCGCAAAATGGTCGTAGTACACGTAGTTTTATCAATGAAAATCGTTGGGATTCTATTTTAAAAACTTTAAAAAAAGGGGATTATGTTTTTATCCAATTTGGACATAATGACCAAAAAGAAAATAAACCAAGTGTATATACTAATCCACGTACGGCTTATCGCCAAAATTTAATAAAATTTGTGACCGAAACCAGAGCTAAAGGAGCAACTCCTGTTTTGCTGTCTTCGATTGTGAGACGTAATTTTAACGAACAAGGTACTTTGGTAGATACCCACGGGCTTTATCCATTAGAAACCCGATTAGTGGCTACCGATTATAAAGTGCCTTTTATTGATTTACAATATTTAACGGAATTGTTAGAAGAGTCTTATGGTGTTGAAGGTTCTAAGAAATTGCATTTGCATTTTGCAGCAGGAGAAAGTCCTTTTTATAAAACCGAAAAACACGATGATACCCACTTGTCTTTATTAGGTGCTACAGAAATATCTAAATTGGTTATTGCTGCATTGAAAAAAACGGATTTAGATTTGAAAAAACACATTAAATAACAGTTATTATGAAAAACAATTCTTTCTATGTTTTCTTGTTGTTGTGTTTTAATATGTCGTTTTCGCAAACTAAAATTGTGGATAAGACTGTTGAAATTGAAAGAATTGTCAATTGCATTCAGTTGCCTGTTTTTCCAAAGTATAAAGTTACGGTGACTCAATTTGGAGCCAAAGGTGATTCGGTTACCAATTGTAAATCGGCTTTTGATAAGGCTATGAAAGCCTGTGACAAAAAGCAAGGAGGAACTATTGTAGTTCCTAAAGGCGTTTACACTATTAACGGTCCAATACATTTTGTTAGTAATGTGAACTTACATTTAGAAGCTGGAGCTAAAATACGTTTTGGTTCTAATCCTGATGATTATCCGTTGGTGTTAACCAGTTGGGAAGGAACGATGGTGCACAATTACAGTCCGTTGATTTATGCAAATAATGTCGAAAATGTGGCTATAACTGGAACAGGTATAATTGATGGCGAGGCTAAAAATACCTGGATAAAATGGAAGCCGCTTGAAGAAAAAGACAAGCTTTTAAGCCGGGAAATGAACCATAATAATGTTCCGTTGAAAGATAGAGTTTTTGGTAAAGGTCATTTTCTAAGACCGCAAATGATTCAGTTTTTAAATTCTAAAAACATTTTAATGGAAGGAGTCACAATTGAGGATTCTCCGTTTTGGTGTGTACATTTATTAAAATCGAAAAGTATTACCCTTCGCGGATTAAAATATGATGCTCATAATAACAATAACGACGGAATTGATCCTGAATATTCGAGCGATATTTTAATAGAGAATATTCAGTTTAATAATGGTGATGACAATGTGGCTATCAAAGCTGGGCGTGATGACGAAGGACGTGCAAATTCTCATAATCCATCGGAGAATATTGTTATTCGAAATTGCGGATTCAAAGGATTACATGCTGTAGTTATTGGTAGCGAAATGTCAGCTGGTGTTCGTAATGTTTTTGTTGACAATTGTAAAGCAAGCGGTTATTTAAAAAGAGGAATTTATATCAAAACCAATTCGGATAAAGGTGGTTATGTAAAGGATTTATATTTTTCAAATATTGCTCTGGGTCAGGTAGAAGATTGTATCTACATGACTGCTAATTACCATGGAGAAGGAGGTGGTTTATATCCTTCTAAAATTTCAGATATTTCTATTTCGAATGTGAGTTGTGAGTCCGCTTCCAATGCAGCCATTGTTATTGAAGGTTTTCCAGAGAAAAAAGTCGAAAATGTGATTTTAGATAGAATTACTGTAAAATCGGCTAAAAACGGAATGACTTTAACCAATACTCAAAATGTAAGTATAACCCGTAGTGCATTATAAAAAAAGTTGCTCAAAACACTAAAAAGTGGTAAATTGTAATGATTACCAGTCAATTACAATAATGAGCAA
>WSSedL1CaDRAFT_10000191_pt1 | contig 42143 bp, 41 predicted proteins | sample WetSurSL1Cattail_FD_9464 | JGI IMG/M metagenome (IMG submission 9464)
ACGCCCNAGCGACAAGCCCATAGCCACCTCCCAAATCACGCCGATAGGGAATCAGCCTCCTGACCACACCGCAAGCGCTCAGAGATGTGTGAATGCCGTAGCCTTGTGGGAGAGGGCGCAAAATCTTGCGCTTAGCGGCGCACAAAACCGATCACGCCCGCACCATTCGCCGCTAAGTGCTAGATTTTGCGGGTGAGGGGAAATTCGCGGCACTACCCCCTCACCTGAAAAATCATCGGAGTTACCGTCGCGCCATTTGTGCCACCTCGAACACCAATACGGCGCGCCGCTAACTCCGTGATTTTTCTTCCTCTCCCACAAGGGGAGAGGGATTGATCACTTCGCCGCTATCACCTGTAGTTCGATCCCGGCGTCCTTCTGCAATGCCGCGAGCACGGCGAAGAGATTCTTGGCTTGCGGATTGCCGTTGGGGCCGAACATGCGCATCAGGCTTTTCGCCGGAACGCCGACTTTGCGGCCGAGTTTTTCGAAACCGATGGTGGCGTTGATGTAGTCGCGCAGGACGTCCTTGCCGAGGTCCACCTCGCCCGCCATCAACGCATCGATCCCCTCGCGCAGCATGGCTTCGCGAAAGCCTTTGCGTTCCCGCATATCCTTTAGGATCGTTTCTTTGAAATCTCTCGTGAGAGGCATGTGTTACCTTCGCGCGGGCTGTGGCATCCAATTTCGCCCGCCATATGCCAAACGGACTGCGGCCCATCTCGTCCAGATATTCAAGCTGTGCGATTGGTACCATATACGTTACCATTTGTCAAGAACAGGCTCGACGCTGATACGCACGCTTCGCTAGAATGTGGATTCAAATTCCGGGAGCAATCCATGCGCCGCTTTCTCATTCTCACCAGTTTCGTCGCGGGGCTCGCCACCGCGCTGCTTTATCGCCACGACATGAAGCGCACCAAGGCGCGGCTGAAGCGGATGGGGACGGTTGCGACCACCTCGTTCGGGCCGATCGATTTCGCCGAACTCGGCGACGGCAAGCCGGTGCTGGTGCTGCATGGCACCGGCGGCGGCTACGACCAAGGTCTCGACATGACCGCAGCGCTGACGGACGAAGGGTTCCGCCTGATCGCGCCCTCGCGCTTCGGCTATTTGCGCACCGCGTTGCCGGCCGACTACAGCGCCGCCGCGCAGGCCGATGCCTATGCCGAATTGCTCGACCGGCTCGGCGTCGAACGCTGCGCCGTGATCGGCATTTCCGCGGGCGCCTGGCCGGCGCTGCATTTCGCGGTGCGTTATCCCAAGCGTTGTTCCGCGGTGGTGCTGCTGGTTCCGGCGACCGACCTGCCGCGCAAGGTACGCATTCTGGGCGGCGTGCTGACCCGCCTGTTCGCTTGCGATTTCCTTGGCTGGGCAGCCGTGCGCCTGTCGGACGTCTTCCCCGCCTTGCGCGGGATGATGGTCGGTACGCCCGCGCGCGTGGTGCGCCGCGCCAGCCCTAAAGAAAAGCGCCGCATACGGAGCATCCTGTTCGACAGCCTGCCCGCCCATGCGCGCCTGGACGGCATCCGCATCGACATCGCTCAATGCTCACCCGACAGCGCTTGTGCGCTGGCGGACGTCGCCTGCCCGGTGCTGGCGATCAGTACCGAGGACGACGCCTTCGAAACCGCCGGACGCGCCCGCGAAGTGGCTGCCGCGGTACCTGATGGAACCGTGGTGATCTATTCCAGCGGCGGTCACGCGCTGGTCAATCGCTATAGCCAAGCGCTGCGCGAAACGGCGATATTTCTTAAGCGGGAGCGACCCTGAAACCGTCCCGGACGCAATCGTGCGCCCGGAACGGCATGCGACCGTCGCACGGTCAATTTTATTTCAGATTGAACACTTCGGCGGGATTGATCGGCTTGCCGCCCTGCAGAACCTGCAAATCGAGATGCGGCCCGGTCGAACGGCCCGTCGAGCCCACGCGCGCGATGAGCTGACCCGCCATGATGCGTTCGCCCTCCGCGACCTCGATGTTCTGCAGATGGCTGTAGCGCGTGACCAGCCCGTTATCGTGTTCAATCTCGAGAACGTTGCCGTAAACGCCGTCGTTATGCAGCACATGTACGGCGCGGCCCGCAGCCGGGGCGACGATATCCGCCCCCAGCTTTCCCACGATGTCGACACCGTTGTGGAAGCGCACCTTGCCGGTAAACGGATCGCGCATTTCGCCGTAACTGGCCGATATCCGTCCGTGCAAGGGCAACACCGCGAACGGCGCATCTCCAGAGGCAGCTTCGGCATAGGCCAGTTGCAGCGCGCCCGCAGGAACCGCCAGAACAGCCGCAACCACAAAGGCGGCGCGCACGCGCTTGCCGCAGTGCGGCGACGGGGTCATAATCTCTCTAATTCTCATGCCGTGATCTCCAAGGTTTCGGGGTGAGATGGCCGCCGGAGTGCATGCCAGTGCATCTCCGGCGGCATGCCGCAAGACCGCCACGATGGTGGCTGCATAAGTCTTGCGCATGCTCGGGGCCGCTGCGACGACGGCGGCATCGCACGCCACCTCCGCCGCCAGACGGCACTTACGGGTCTGTGCCCGCACAAACGGATTGAACCAGAACACGGCGTCGATCCACGCCAGAACGGCATAGTGGAGAGGATCACCGCGTCCGACGTGCGCCCGTTCATGGGCAACGATTAGCGCCAACTCGTGCGGCTCCAGCACTGCCGCAATTCGCTGCGACACGACAATCCGCCTCTGCCAGTCGGCAAACGCCGGTATCTCCATGCCAGTGACAAGCACGCCATGCATATCCGGATGCGGAACGGCACTAGCCGCCAACTGGCCATAACGCCGTTGCGCGGCGAGCAGAGCCCATACATGCCAGCCCGCACCAAACAGGTAGGCAGCCGCAAGCGCGAGCACTGCGATGCGCAAGCCATCAACGGGAACCGGTGACGTTGCGGGTACTGCCGGTAGCAGCAAGGGCTCGAACCGCACCGTTACGGCGACAGCGGCTTGCGGAACCGCCACCAATCCGCACCACGCCAGCAGCGCGATCGCCACGAAAGCCGGAATAAGCATGATCGCCAAAACGCCGGTTTCGGCCCGGTAACCGCCTGGGTGGCCGCGATGCGCGAGCGCGATCAAACCGCTCCACAAAAACGGAACCAGCCCAAGGGCCATCACCGCGGCGGCTAGCGCAAAACCGTCAGGCATTGTTGCTGCCCTCGCGCTCAAGTTCACCGATAAGCCTCTCCAACTTCTCGATCTCGTCCGGCGAGATGAGTTTGCTGTGCGCAAAGGCAGCAACCGGAAGCGGCGCGCTTGCATCCAAGACGTTGCGCGAAAAATCCTTGATCAGAAGCGCTAGCATCTTCAGCTTAGGCTGCGCGGCGGCGTAGGTCTTAAGACCGTGCACGATTTTCACCGTGACCAGTCCCTTTTCCTCCATGCGGTCGAGGACCTTGCGGGTGGTCGAATAGCCCCATTGGGTAGCGGGCGCGGTGGCGTCGTGCAGTTCCCGCGCGCTGAGGCGCGGAGCAAGCCAGAGAGTGCGCAACAGCTTCAATTCGGAATCGTTAGGGCGGGGAGCGGTCATGAGCCTGCCGTGCGTCAATTGTCGATTACATACGACAAGTGTCGCACACACGGGCGCCGTCCGCAAGAGGCACAGCGAAGTGTTCTAAAATTCCGAAAATTCATTCATGATGTCGCTATCGGCGACGGCACGTTGCGACAGGCAGACTTCCCAGCTCGCGAAATCGGCATAGGTGCGCGGCGGGAAGCGCAGGCGGCCGAGCAGTTTGGGCAGCGCGTAGAACTTCTTCTGCATCTGCTTGACGCCGGCGGTCAGTTCCTCGGGCGTCATCTGCTTGGGTTGCATGTAGCATTTCACGCCGGCCCAGCGGTCCATGTTCTCCTCGTCGATGATACGTCCGTCCTGCTTGGCGCGATCATAGAGCGGCGTGCCGCGCATCGGCACCATGACGTTGAAATAGGCCGCGGGAACTTTCATCTCGGTGAGGAACTTCAACGTCTCGTCGAACACGTCGGGCGTATCCTCGTCAGCACCGATCACGAAATTGAACGAATAGGAGATGTTGCGTTTGTTGAGGTTGCGGATCATGTCGCGGTAGGTATCGACATGGTTGACGTCCTTGTGCATCGTCTTGAGGGTGCCCTGGGAGATGCTTTCGATACCCATGTTGACGTGCAACAATCCGCTTTTCTTGGCGAGGTCGAGAAATTTTTCGTCCAGCCCGAAACGCGGCGAGAACAGCGCCGACCAGTGGATCTTCAGCGGCACCAGCTTTTCCATCAGCTCCATGGTGCGGCCTTTGTGGCCGACGAACTGGCTGGCGGCGAAGAAGATGTGCTTGCCGCCACAGAGCTTGATGTCTTCCACAACCTCGTCGGCGGGGCGGTCGCGATAGCCGTAATCGCCGTTCAGCCGGCGCTCGGCGCAGAAATCGCACGTGTACGGACAACCGCGCGACTGCTGGATCACGAAGGGCCGGTAGAACACGTAATTCTTCATATCGAGCAGATCCCACCGCGGCTTGGGTAGGCCGCGAAGGTCGGCAGGCGTGTCGCGCCGGTAGATCGGCTTCAGGCGCCCGGCCGCGGCGTCTTCCAGCATTTGCGGGAAGACCTCTTCGCCCTCGCCGACGCAGAGGCCGTCGCAATGCTCCGCCATTTCGGCGGTGTAGAAGGTGGCATGCGGCCCGCCCAGCAGAACCTTGGCGCCGCGCTCGCGGAACTTCGCCGCCATCTCGTAGGCGCGAAACGCGCTCACGGTACGGCAGGTGATCGCGACAACATCGAAATGCTCGTCATACGGCGGCTCGGAGATAGCGTCGTCGTGCAGCGTGATCTGCCAATCCTGCGGCGCCAGAGCCGCCAGATACGGCATAACGACCCCCACCAACCGGCGCTTCTTGATGCGCATCGGGCGGCGATCGTCCTCGGCACGATAGGTCGCCGCTTGAATGATAAGAAGCTTCGGCATTGCCCTCTCCACTTAATGAAACATTCCCGATCGAGGGCCGCCTGACAAGTGCGCGAATATTCGCGAGGTATTGAAAAACGCTCATCCTGCGATGACGCCGTGGAACAGTCCGTTACAGTTGCCGCACCCGGCAAGGCGAGAAGGAGACGAAACCGGCCCCTTTACGCGAACGCCTCCACCAGCCAGCAGGCGGCAGGCGGAGCAACACCGGCGGGGGTCGCCCATTGGGCCAGAACCGGCGTGATGCGTTCGAGCACTTTCGCCTTGAGCGCAGCATCGGCCTGGCGCAACAGCCGTGCCAACGGGCCCATGTTCATCACCTGCTCGGCTGCTTCTTTAGGCGTGGCGCCGAGTAGCGACGACGGTGTGGCGCGGGCGATGCGGATGTCGTGCCAGCCGGCCTCTTGCAGCAGGCATGCGGTGCGGGCGCGGTCGGCAAGCCCGAACGGCCCCGGCTCATTGTCCGGCGTCGGATCGAGGGCGGGAAGCAAATCGCGCGCGGCCTGATACGGCTCCCACAAATAGCAAATCTCGGCCTGCGGGCACCAACACAGGAACGCCAGCCGCCCGCCGGGTTTGAGGGCGCGGCGGAGGTTGGCAAAACTCTTCACCGGATCGACGAAGAACATCAATCCCAGACGCGAGAAGATGAGATCGAACTCCGGCGTGAAGGGATAATCGCTGGCGTCAGCTTCGATGAACGTGGTGGCGCCTGAGGAGCGCGCCCGCGCGGCTTCGATCAGCGGTTTCGAAATATCGAGGCCAACAACGCGGCCAGGCGCGACGGCGGTTGCGATTTCTTCGGTCGTGGTCCCGGCACCGCACCCAGCATCAAGCACCGCCATACCGGACTCAAGACGCGCAAACGCCATCAAGGCTTCGTTGATGCCGGTAAAGCCACGTTCGAAATGCGCAAGACGCGCCACCCAGTTGGTGGCGATCTCGCCATTCCAGTAGTCGTGCTGTTTTTGGTTGGAAGACATTTTCAAACCACTTTGTTATCCCCGGCCGAAAGCCGCGCCGCGGCTGAAGGGGATGACAGATTTTGTTACTTCCCCATCTTTCGTTTGCGCATCGCCAGGGTGCGCAGGCGGAGCGCCTGAAGTTTAATGAAGCCGGCCGCGTCTTTCTGGTCGTAGGCGCCTTGGTCGTCTTCGAAGGTGACGAGGTCCTGCGAATAGAGCGAGTACGGCGACGAGCGGCCGATCACGATCACATTGCCCTTGTAAAGTTTGAGCCGCACCGTGCCGCTGACGCATTCCTGGCTCTTGTCGATCAGGGCTTGCAGCATTTCACGTTCGGGCGAGAACCAGAAGCCGTAATAGACCGTCTCGGCATATTTCGGCATCAGCTCGTCTTTGAGATGGGCAGCGCCGCGATCCAGCGTGATCGACTCGATGGCGCGGTGCGCCGAGTACAGAATGGTGCCGCCGGGGGTCTCGTAGACGCCGCGCGATTTCATGCCGACGAAGCGGTTCTCCACCAGATCGACACGGCCGATACCGTTGTCGCGGCCGAGTGCATTGAGCGCGATCAGAAGCTGCGCCGGCGACAGCGCCTTGCCGTCGATCGACACCGCATCACCCTTCTCGAACCCGACCTCGATGATGGTCGCCTTATCAGGGGCTGCTTCCGGCGACACCGTGCGTTGGAACACGTCGACATGGGGCTCGATGTTGGGGTCTTCGAGGATTTTGCCTTCGGAGGATGAGTGCAACATGTTGGCATCGACCGAGAACGGGGCCTCGCCGCGCTTATCCTTGGCGATCGGGATTTGGTACTTTTCGGCGAATTCGATCAGCTTGGTGCGGCTGGTCAGGTCCCACTCCCGCCAGGGGGCAATCACCTTGATGTCGGGGTTGAGGGCGTAATAGGCGAGTTCGAAGCGGACCTGGTCGTTGCCCTTGCCGGTGGCGCCGTGACAGACCGCATCGGCTCCGACTTGCTTGGCAATCTCGATCTGGCGCTTGCCGATCAGCGGCCGCGCAATGGACGTGCCCAGCAAATAGACACCTTCATATAGCGCATTGGCGCGGAACATCGGGAAGACGTAATCGCGGACGAATTCCTCGCGCAGGTCCTCGATGAAGATGTTCTCGGACTTGATTCCGAGCATTTCCGCCTTTTTGCGCGCCGGGCCAAGTTCCTCGCCCTGGCCCAGATCGGCGGTGAAGGTGACCACTTCGGCGCCATAGGCCGTCTGTAGCCACTTCAGAATCACGGATGTATCCAACCCGCCCGAATAGGCGAGCACGACCTTCTTAACACTTCTAACCGTCACGACAGCTACCCTTCAGGAAAGGCCGGGACTATACGGTCCGCCTGCCAAAATTCCAGCTATTAACCGGATTCGAATCGGCGCAGCCCCCCAGGCTATCGCCGCGATACAATTGTGTTACTCTTATCAGAGGCTTGGGGGCTTTAATGAACCTGACGAAAGCGTTAGCGACTGGTGTTGCACTGGTTTTCTCGCTCCTGGTCTGCTGCCAGCAGAGCCTGGCAGACACCAAATGCGTGCTGCTGCACGACGGCGTCGAGTACCGCGCCTTTCTGCCCGATGCCAAACGCTTCGTCTATGTTGACGTTAAGGTGCTGCCCGGGGTGTTCCCGTCGATCTTCGTGATCATCGACAAGAATTACGAGGCCCCCGGCGTCAAATTTGCGGCCAACAGTGCCATGAACCAGTGGTGGATCGACCGCTCGCGTCCGATGGCGTTCTCGACCAACCGGGTGCGCATTCGCTGGGAGGAACACCACACTTTCGACTTCGTCATCGACTGGTTCACGGACAATTCGCCCAAGGAATTTTCCCAGACCATCCGCGGCGCCGAGAAAGTCGGCGATCACTTCGAGGGCACCGGCGCCACCGACACCAACACCTTCGCCTTCCAGAGCCGGATCGAAATGAGCGGCTTCAGCGGCGATTACTTCGAAGTGATGGTGCCGGCCGTCAGTTACGAAGGCGTGACAGTGACGCCACCGATCGTGCGCTTCGAGCGCCAGGACAAAGACATCGCCGCCAAGTGCTGAGGGGGGCTAAAGCTTCTTCTTGGATTTCTTGGACTTCCGCGGCGCCTTGGGGGGCAAGGAACCGGCGAGGCCCATGTCGGCGGCGAGCAGATCAAGCTCGACCATCCGCTCGTACAGCGACCGCTCCAGCTTGGTCAGAACCGAAGTTCTGCGGGCCGATTTCTTCGCGGATTTTTTGACACGCTTCTTGACCGCCTTCTTGACGACTTTGGAGGCCGCTTTCTTGGCCGTTTTCTTGGCAACCTTCTTCACGGCCGTCTTCTTCTTCGCAGGTGCTTTCTTTTTCGCGACCATGGTCAGGCCCTCGCCGAATCTTCGCCGCAGCATAGGCGGACGGACGGCCAACGCAAACACCCCAAAGCGTTGGAGCGGGACGCCCGAGAGATGGCATAGCGGTTCGCGCTTGCCCGCAAAGAACATCTTGCCGGTGAAACCTGGGTCCCCTTCCCGTTCACGGATCGCACGCGATCCATGAACGCCGGGGATGACACCGAGGTTTATTTCGCCAATTGCCCCGATGCCACTTCCGCATATCGTTCGCTTGCCCGCTGTTTCAAGCTTTCGCTTTTGAGCTGCCCGCAGGCGGCCATGATGTCTCGGCCGCGGGGGGTGCGGACCGGCGAGGCGTAACCGGCGCGGTTGACGATTTCGGCGAACTTTTCGATTTGCTCCCAGGCCGAGCATTCGTAAGGGCTGCCGGGCCAGGGGTTGAACGGGATCAAATTGATCTTGGCCGGAACGCCTTTCAACAGCTTCACCAACTCGCGCGCATCGGACAGGCTGTCGTTGACGCCCTTCAACATCACATATTCGAAGGTGATGCGGCGCGAATTGGAGGCGCCGGGATAGGTGCGGCAGGCGTCGAGCAATTCCTTGATCGGGTATTTCTTGTTGATCGGCACCAGCACATCGCGAACCTCGTCGCGCACGGCGTGCAGCGAAATCGCCAGCGCCGAGCCAATCTCGTGACCGGCGCGCGCGATCATCGGCACCACACCGGACGTCGACAGTGTGATGCGGCGCTTCGAAAACGCCAGCGCATCGCCATCGGCCACAATGGCCAGCGCGGCTTTGACGTTGTCGAAATTGTACAGCGGTTCACCCATGCCCATCATCACGACGTTGGTGATGCGGCGGTTCTCGCCGGCGTTTTTGCCGCTGTCGCCGCCGGGCCAGTCCGACAGGCTGTCGCGCGCCACCAGCACCTGACCGACGATCTCGGCCGGGGTCAGATTGCGCACCAGCTTTTGAGTGCCGGTGTGGCAGAAGCGGCAATTGAGGGTACAGCCAACCTGAGACGAAACACACAGCGTGCCGCGGCCGGGCTCGGGAATGAAGACGGTTTCGAATTCCTGGCCACCGGAGCGCAGCAGCCATTTGCGGGTGCCGTCCGATGAGATTTGTTCGGTGACGATCTCGGGCCGCGCGACGCTGAAGCTTGCCGCCATCAGAGCGCGGAAATCCTTGGCCAGATTGGTCATGGCGGCGAAATCGCGGCAGCCGTGGACGTAGACCCAGTTCCACACCTGACGCGCGCGCATGGCCCCGGCCTTGTCGGACACACCGGCGGCAAGGAGCGCGGTTTTCAGCTCGTCGGGACTGAGGCCGATCAAGGGGGCGGGCGTAGCGGTCATGGGGGCGGTAGTTAGCAAGTTCACCCCCAATTGTCATGGCCCGCAACTGCGGGCCATCCAGTTCCCGCCTGGGCTGCTGTCAGCAAACAGGCTGAAGCTAACCGCGTAAACCGGCTAAACAACACCTGGATGGCCCGCAGTCGCGGGCCATGACAACTTGGATGACAGAAAGGCTTATTTCCCGCATTCCCGGTGCGCCCGTTCCAGGGCCCCGGCGATGCCGGAGAGCGAATAGGTGTCGGTGGTCTTGGTGCCGCGCTTGGAGATGCCGCTGACCGTCAGGGTTGCGCCGCCGCGCATGGCCCCAACCAGTGCCGCCTCGTCGTTCACGTCCTTCACCCAGGCCGAGCCCAACTTGCCGTCATTGCGGCTGAAGAACTCGGTGCGCAAGGACCCCACCTGCGCCCACACCGGCTCACCGTCCCTGTAGAGGTAGCCCGGCACGATCTGCAGCTCGTCGCGCACGCCGCGGCCGGGCCAGACGCTGATGATGACGAAAATCTTGTCGCGCACCGCCTTCTTGGGAAGAGTCGCGGTTGGGCTCGCCATCGCATAGCAGACCTTACCTTGAGGCGATGTCGCCGAATAGGCTGCCCAGCTCTTGAAGGTGCCCAAGCTGATGGGATCGGCGGCCAAGGCGGGGGCGGCCAGAAGCATCGCCACACACAGCAAACCACGAACAGACGGCATGGATTTTCCTCGGCAAAGAAGCGGGCGGAGATTAGTTGCGCCGTCCTCGCAGGTAAATGCCGGATTGAGCCTTATTCGCGCAGACCGTAGCCGACCGAGAACAGCCGCCACACCCCAACCGACAGAATCACCAATAAGGTCAACGACAAGACCGCCCCGAGCGGCTCCGGGGCTTCGTTGAAGCCTATCATCGAATGGCGCAGGCCATTGATGAAATAGAAGAAAGGGTTTCCCCAGGCAAGCCAGCGCAGCCACGGCGGCAGCATCGAAACTGTGTTGAACACCCCGCCGACGAAGCTGAGGGGCGTAATGAAAAAGATGTTCAGCACCGTCAGCTGCTCAAAATTCTGGGCCCAAAGGCCGATGGCGATGCCCAAAAGCCCGAAGATCCCGGATACGATCACCACCCAGAACAGGAATTCGGGAATCGAGACCACCTTCACCCCGCCGAACACCGCGGCGATGACGAGAATGCCGATGACGGTGGCGGCGGTACGGAAGACGACCGCGGCCAGCGTGCCGACGATCATTTCGGCATAGGAAAGCGGGGCGACCAGTGCCTCTTCGACATATTTCATAAAGCGCTGGAAGTAGACCTGTGAGGTCGCCTGCAGGAAGGCGGCGTTGACGATGCTCATCATCAAGATGCCGGGCAGCACGAACTCAAGGTATTTGTGGCCGCCAATGGTGGCGATGCGCGAGCCCACGACGTAGCCGAAGATGAAAATGAACATCAGCGCCGATATCCAGGGCGCGACGAAGGCCTGAATCGGCACCCGAAGCAGGCGCGAAATCTCGCGGCGGATGATGGTCCAAAGACCGATCCAGTTGACGGTTACGCTGCCGATGTCGGTGCCTGCCATCACGCCGCTCCCGCTCCAATGTGGTCGGGCTTGGCACCAGTGGCCGCCAAATACGCGCCCTCGATGCCGCCGGTGGCGAGGAAATCCTCTTTCGGACCCTGGCGCACGATTTTCCCCCGCGCGACGATCGCGATGTTGCGGCAGAGACGTTCCACTTCTTCGAGATAATGCGTGGTGAGCAAAATGGTCGTGCCGTCGCGGTTGAGTTCGGAAAGATAACGCCACAAATCGATCCGCAGTTCGACGTCGACGCCCGCGGTTGGTTCATCGAGGATGAGCAGCTTCGGCTTGTGGATCAGGGCGCGGGCCAGGATGACGCGGCGCTTGAGACCGCCCGACAATGCGCGGAACGGCTTTTTTACATGCGCCGTGAGATCGAAGCGCTCCATCAATTCGTCGATGCGCTTTTTGCGTTCGGCGGCCGGAATCCCGAAATAGCCGCCCATCCAATCGACGATCTGTACCGGCGTGGCGAAGACATCGACGTTGAATTCCTGCGGGCTGAGCCCAACCAGCGCGCGCGCCTTGCGATAGTCCTTCACCGCATCGACGCCAAACACTTCAATCTTGCCGGAGGTGACCGTCGCAATGCCGGTGATGCAATGGATGGTGGTCGACTTGCCAGCGCCGTTGGGGCCGAGGAAGCCGAAAAAATCGCCCTCCTCCACGGTCAAGGAGAGGCCGTCCACGGCAACGGTGCCGCCGCGGTAAACCTTGCGGAGATTGGTGACACAAAGGGCTGGAAGCATAAGCCCTTCCCTATCACAACCGGCGATCCCTTGAAAACCCGCGCTTTGCCCGGAATGCGGGTGGGGCTGGCAAAAGTAGTTCTTAACGCCCCCCGTCTATAATTCCTCCAGGAAAGACAACTGAGTACGCGTGGGTCATGGACTGGGAACGCACCAAAGCGGTGACGGGCTTTTGGATTGCCGTCGCTTTGACGGCCGCAACTTTTACACTTTGGGGGTTCGCCCACCGGCTCTATTCCACCTTGCTGCCCGAGCTGGCTGCAGCACTTTTGCTAACGCCCATCCAGGCGGATATGGCGCGTTCGGCCATTGCGATCGGCTATTTCCTCATGACATTGCCGGCCGCCTTCATCAGCCGCAACTTGGGTTACAAGATCGGCATTCTGTTCGGCATCGGGACGTTTGCGGTCGGTATCTTCCTGCTCTACCCCGCCGTCGCAGGACACTCGATTCTCTTTTTCATCGCGGCCGCCAGCGTCTTCGGATCAGGACTTGCCATCGTGGAAGTAACGGCGTCGCCGCTCGTCGTCTTCCTGGGCTCGCGGGACGGCGCGATCCAGCGGACAATCCTGGCGGCGGCCCTGTCGCCGCTCGGGGCACTGGCTGCCCTGTACATCGGGCACAAAATTCTGACCGGAGCTACAATCAATCCCAATTCCGGCCACAGCCTGGTCGAGCTGCTTACCACCGTCGGTATCGCCGCCATTGCGCTAGCTTTTGTTATGGAACTGGCGAAATTTCCGCCGGTGGCGGAAGCCCGCGTGGCTTCAAACGACCGCACCCTGCCGAGCTTCCTGCCACCGCTGCGTATCCAGCGCTTCCGCATTGCCGTCTTGGCCTTGTTCCTCTGCCTATTCGCACAGATCATCGTCGCGGGCTTTGCCCCGTTCTACAGCTTGACCGTGATGCCGTCCCTGACGCCGGCGGCGGCGCAGATGGTATTGGTGTGGGCCTACCTCGCCCTTCTCATCGGCCGTTTTGTCGGTCCGCTGTTGATGGTTCGCGTCGCGCCGATGCGGTTGCTCGTCATCTTCAGCGCCGGCGCCACGCTTTGCGCCATCATCAGCGCCGCCAGCAGCGGCCCCGTCGCCATCGCGTGCCTGGTCGGCACGAGCTTCTTCATGTCGATCCTGTTTCCCGCCATTTTCGCCGATGCCTTGCGCGATCTCGGCGATATGGCAAAATCCGCGGCCGCCATCATAATGTTTGTGGCGTTCAGCGGTACCGGTATCTTTGCCCTGTTGGCGGTCCTCAACGCGCCCAAAATCGTGCACCTGATCATGATCTTGCCGGCGCTGTGCTTTGCCGCGATCACGGTGTTGTCGGAGCGCTTGCGCCGCACGGAAGCACATCCCGCCTTGCCACCTGAACCGCTTCCCGCGCGGAAGGGGTGATCATTTCCACCCTGGAAGAAAAGCGATAAAAGTAGTTGCCATAACCAACGAATTACGAGGGGGTGTCCTAATCCTCCCTTAATAGTCAGGGCCATATCCTTACGATGCAAACAGGATTGGCCAAGCACAGATGACCAGCGGCAGCCCTGACGGAACCAAAGCTCATCGCGTAGCGATCGCTTTGACGCTCAGTATGTTCGCGATCTGGGGCTTTGCACACCGGCTCTACGATACGCTGCTGCCGGACTTCGCAACAGCGCTTTCCCTCAACGCCGACCAGCAGAGCCTCGCGGGATTTGCGCTCAGCTTCGGCTACTGGCTGATGGCCCTGCCAGCGGCCCTGATCAGCCGCAATTTCGGGTACAAATCCGGTGTCGTGTTCGGCCTTGGCACGTTCGCGGTTGGCTTGTTCCTGTTCTATCCGGCGGCGGCGCAGCATGCATTTGCCTGGTTTCTTCTTGCCGCAGTCGTCATCGGTTCGGGCCTTGCCATTCTTGAAGTATCGGCGGATCCGCTGATCGTCCGGCTGGGTGCAAAAAAAACCGCAGTGCGCCGACTCAATATCGCGCAGGCCCTCAATCCGCTGGGCGTCATCAGTGGCTTTTTTGTCGGCCAATATCTGCTGCAAACGAGCTTCGGACATTTCGGCCTCGACCGCGCCAATGTGCTGTCAACGCCGCTGTTCTTCATCGGCGCGGGCGTCTTATTGTTCGCGTTCCTGGTCGACAATGCGGGATTTCCAACGGTCGCTATCGATCGCGTCAGCAAGAACGATTCGACGGTAAAAAGCTTCAGGCCGCTGTTTCGCAACCGCCTGTTCATGCTCGGCGCCGGTGCACTTTTTCTTTGCTCTTCGACACAGGTCGTGATGTGGGGGTTTGTGACGCGGTACGCCATGGCCGACGTGACCGGCATGACGGCGGTAGGTGCCAAAGACGTACTGCTCTGGTGCCTGTTCGCTTTCACCGCCGGCCGGATCGTTGGTACGGCACTGATGTACAAATTCGATCCTTCCACCCTGCTCGCAATCTTCGCGGCCGGCGGCTCGATTTCCGCCGCGATTGCAGCAGCCTTCGGCGGTATTACTGGCGTCGCGTGTCTGGTGGTCGCAAGCTTCTTCTGGTCGATCTTGTTCCCGACCATCTTCGCGTCGTCGATCCGCGATCTCGATGGCGACACCAAGACCGGCGCGGCAGTGCTGATGTTCGCGGCCGGCAGCGGCGCCGCAGTTCTAGCGCTGCTCAACATCATCATCACACCCGCGGTCATACAGTACGTGATGGCGGTACCGGCGGTGTGCTTTGCAGCCATTGCCGCGTTCGCGCTCTACTACCGGCGCACCGCGCCTGCGGTTTAGCTATCGCTTATCCTTAACCAGCGGCGCGCCCCATTGGTGCGGTGGGGGAAGGTCGGCCTGCGGGCCACCGGGCGTCACCGGACGCGGCGGATAATTGCCGAGGCTGATCAGCCGGTCGTAAAGGATAATGGCGCCAGCCATGCCGACATTGATCGAGAACTTCATCGGAATCTTCACGACAAAATCGGCGCGCTTTAGCATATCCGCAGACAGCGACAACCGCTCGGCCCCGAACACGTAGGCGGCGCGCAAGGGATGGCGGAAGCGCGGCAACTCGACCGCGTCGGGCGTGATCTCCACCGCTACCAGGGCGCAGCCGAGCGGCAGGCGGAATTCCGTGATGTCCGTGAAGCGGTAATACGGCATCGCCTGCTGGGCGCGGGAGGTATCGGACTGGGCATCCGACAGCTTGTGATGCGAATGGACGGTGAAGAAGAAACTGGCATCGAAGGCGTTGGCAATGCGCGACAGATTGCCGAGGTTCATCGCTTTGGACAGACCGTCCACGCCGACGCCAAAATACCCGCGCATGCTGAGCCCACGATCGTTTCCGCATCCCTGATTAGTTCCCCCTGCGGGAGCCGTCCAGCACGCAGTTCCAACATAGCTCCCCCGAACCTGCGCGGGGTTGATTCTCCGCCGGGGCGGCCCGAGTGTCCGGCGCTCTTTCTTGGACGATTGCCCCATGCCCAACCCGATTCTGGTCGAAGTCACCCGCGGCGATCTTGTGGAAAGTGTTCATCGCGGCGCGGTCGCGGTGGCCGACACGCAAGGCGTAATCCGCTTCGCCCTTGGCGATGTGGAAACACCGATCTACACCCGCTCATCGTTAAAGCCGATCCAGGCGCTGCCGCTACTGGAGACCGGTGCTGTGGATGCCTTCGCCGTTTCAGACCAGGAAGTGGCGCTCGCCTGCGCCTCTCATTCCGGCGAAGCGATGCATACGGAGCGGGTCGCGGCGTGGCTGGCGCGGATCGGTTGCAGCGAAGCCGATCTGATCTGCGGACCGCAGAGTCCGCGCTATGAACCGACTTCACAAGCGATGGCAGCGACTCAGCAGAAGCCATCGAGACTCCACAACAATTGCTCCGGCAAACACGCCGGATTCCTGACCGTTGCCAAGCATCTGGGCGCACCTATCGCCGATTATGTAGCCATCGGACACCCGGTCCAGCAGGCGGTGCTCAAGGCGGTAACCAGGCTGTCGGGCTATAGCGATCCGGCTTGGGGTATCGACGGCTGTGCGGCGCCCAACTTCGCCTTGCCGCTCGCCGCCTTTGCCCGCGCCCTCGCCCGCCTCGCCGGACACCAGACGCCGGGCGCCACCCGTATCCTGCGCGCCATGACGACCTATCCTGAACTGGTGGCGGGCACTGGGCGCCACGGCACGGCATTGATGCGCGCCGCCAACGGCCAGGCGGCGGTGAAGGTCGGCGCCGAAGGGGTCTATGCGGCGATGCTGCCCGGCCTCGGGCTTGGCATCGCCCTCAAGATCGACGACGGCGCCATGCGCGGCGCCGAAACCGCCATCACCGTGATTCTCGAAAAGCTCAAGGTGATCGCGGCGAACGCCGGTCTGGCGCACGTGCCGGTGATCAACACGCGCGGAACCATCGTCGGCGAACGCCGGGCGGCGGCGGCGTTACGGGGGATCGAACTCTAGCCCTCCCGCACGGAGAGTGCTTTCAATAGGCCGCCAGCGGCTGCTTGTTCTGGCGGGCCAGTTTGTCGGCGGCTTCCATCTCTTTGCTGTAGAGCTGGACCTTCGACACCCAGCAGGTGTCGTTATGGGCGTTGTTAACACCACCGCCGCGCAAGACCAGACGGTCGCCGCGATCGACGCAAGTGCCCATGTTCATGCCGCCGAACGGACGGAAGCCGGCGCCAAAGGCAAAATCGACGTCGTTGCACAGCCCCTGCAGGCTGATCAGGTATTTGCGCCCAAAGCGGTCGTTGACGATCATCGAATGATTGTCGCGCGTACCCCAGCCGTCGACGTCTTCATGGCGCAGGCAAACGCGACCGCCGGCCGCGCTGGTTGCGGGGGACGGCGGATTGTCGGCTGCAAAAGCCGACACACTGGCCAGCAATAGTGCCGCTAGGATAATTTGGGTTTTCATGGCTGTCAGGTCTCCTGAGAACCGATCCGGTATTCTATAAGATCAAAATGCGGATGAACGGCATATGAACTACCCGCCGGCCGCGATACTTCGATACGCATTTCACAAAATTCATCTTTGAGGACGCGTCATGGCCCAGCCCCCCGTTCAATGCGCCATCTGCGGACAGACCAAACCCGCGGCGGAAACCACGCCCGGCATCCTGGTTCGCCCAGCGATCGACGCTCTGATCCGCAGAAAACACCCCAACTGGACGTTGAACGACTCTATCTGCGCTGCTTGTCACAACACCTTCCGCACCGAATACGTCATGGAGCAAGTGCAGAAGGACAGCGGCGAGATGTCGGCGCTCGAAGCCGAAGTGGTAGAGAGCATCCGCCAGAACCAGATCGTCACCGACAACCTCAACAAGGAATTCGAGACCAACCAGACCACAGGCGCCAAAGTTGCCGACAAGGTGGCCTCGTTCGGCGGCTCGTGGAAGTTCATTTTCATCTTCTTCAGCGTGATGGCGGTCTGGATTCTCATCAACTCCATCTCGTTGTTGTGGCGGCCGTTCGATCCTTTCCCCTTCATCCTGTTCAACCTCATTCTGTCGATGCTGGCGGCCATCCAGGCGCCGATCATCATGATGAGCCAGAACCGCCAGGAAACCCGCGACCGGATGCGGGCGGAGAACGATTATCAGGTCAACCTCAAGGCCGAGATCGAGGTCCGGGTGCTGTCGGAGAAAATGGACCAGCTCCTGCACCACCAGTGGCAACGCCTGCTGGAAATCCAGCGCATGCAAACCGAAATGATTGAGGACTTGGCCAGCCGCACCAAAAGCTAGATAATTTGTTTCTCAAAAGGGGTTGCACGCATGTTCCATATCCTCGGCTGGATGTTCTTCGGTCTGATCGCCGGGTTCATCGCCTCGAAGATCGTTGATGCCCATGGCCAGGGCTGCATCATCAACGTCGTGCTCGGCATCGTCGGCGCGGTGGTCGGCGGAGCGATTTTCCGTTTCCTCGGCGACCAGGGTCCTTACGGCTTTTTCTGGTCGCTGTTCGTGTCGGTGATCGGCGCGATTGTGGTCCTCTTGGTGTGGCGGGCCATAACCGGGAAGCACACCTTAAGATAGGCAGACCCCATGCGCGCAGGCTGGTTTGTGGCGGCGGCGCTGTGGTTCGCAGCCCTGTGGTTTGCAGGAGGGGTGAGCGCGCAGCCGATCCTGCTGTCGGGAACCATCGGCAAGGCGCCGGTCTTTCTCGACCTCGACCGCACCGGCGATACGGTGTCGGGCTGGTATTTCTATCTGAAAGCCGGCAAGCAGATCCGCCTTGACGGCAAGCTTTTACCGAACGGCCTGTTCGATATTCAGGAATATACCGCCTCTACCAACAGCCGCACCGGCAGCTTCAAGGGCCGCATCAAGAACGGCCATTGGACCGGCACCTGGACCAACGCCGCCGGCAAACGCCCGTCCACCATCGCTTTCGACGACGTGCGCGGCACGCTGAAAAATGCCGACGGGCGGCTGCACTGCGCTGTCCGCGCCAAGGATGCCGACTTCGGCACCCGTACCAAACAGAGCCTCGATCTCACGCTGAAAGCCGGACGGGTCAAAGCGCTGAGCCTCAGCCTCGTCGAAAGGATGCAAGGCGGTGAGACCCAAAGCTGCCAGCTTGGTTTATCTGACCTGAAGCAGGTCCCGGCGACGGTGGGGATTTTGTTGCGGGCGCGTGGCGATCGGTCCAGCAGCGAACATCACTGTAGCGTGCGCCTGTTCGCGGCGGGCGATTACCTCATCACTCGCATCGGCGATTCCAGCCAGGAAAACGACGACTGCCGCAGCACCCAGTTCTGCACCCCGCGCGCCTTCTGGCTGGGGCTGGTCGTGAACCGGAAAACGCAAATCTGCAAGCAGGTGAAGTGACTATTTCTTCTCCGGCAAATCGCCGTCTTGCGGGACGTAGACTTGCACCTTGGTAACGATGCAGCCCTCGCGGTCGCCCAGTATGTTGGCAGAAACCGTGTCGCCCTGCGCAAGGCAGGTGAACTGTGCCGAGAGGCCGAAACCGTCCGCCGACTGCAGGTGATAGCAACTCGTCGTGACCCGCACCGGCGGCTTCTTCGTGCCGAGCGAATTCTGAACCCATATCTGGTTGGCCGAGAGCGGCCGCGCCACATAGCTCTGCTTGGTATCGATGCACGATGGCCTAGCGGGCGACGTGGCGGGCGGGTCGGCCGCCACCGCGTTACCGGCCAACACGGCGAACAGCGTGATCATGGCGGAGGTAAAAACAGCGATGTTTTTGCGAGTCATGGGGCGCCTCCATTGTTCACCATCCTACAACTTACCGTCTGAACTCGCCATGAACGCCGATCTTGCCTTCCGGCGCATTCGCGCGTGTTATTGTGGAGTCGCATTTCAAAGGTTTCCCCCATGCTCCGAACTGCAAGCGCCGCCCTCCTCGCCGCCGCTCTCGTCGCCCCTTTGGCCTGCCCCAGCGGCGCCGCGCCTGTCACCGACTGGAAACAAGTCGCCAAGGCTGTCGACGGCATCCAGACCGCCGCGGGTATTTCGCTCAAGAAGCGAATGGTAGCCTGCAAGATGATTGTCCACCCCGAAACCTCGTGGATCGAAACCCGCCCCGTGGCGTGGCCGGACTACGGCGCCAAGCCGGGCGATACCGTGCTCAAGCTGGTGTTCGACGTGCCGCCGGCGCCACCGCAGCCCGGCCCGGCCGGCTTGAAGCCAAATCCGCCGCAGAAGAACGTCGAGGCGTTCTGGGTGATCTCGAAGGGCAAAGCCGAGCCCCTCAGTGCCTGGGCCAAAGCACTGCAGATGCGCCCGGTGCCGCTCGGCTACGACGCCAGCAACAATTGCTGATCACGCGACGCCGCATCATGAGGTAGGCGTATGCAGCGGTTCTATACGGCGATCATCGAAAAGGCGAAGGACGGGTTCGGCGTCTTCTTCCCCGACCTGCCCGGCAGCACCAGCTTCGGCAAAAGTGTGGAGGCCGCCGCCGCTAACGCCTATTCAGCGGCCCAAGCGCATGTGGCGCTGGCGCGCGAATATGGCGATGAAATCGCAGAACCGCGCAGCCCGGATGCAATCCCAGCCGAAAAAGGCGTGAAAGAAAAAGTGCGCCTGCTGATCCCAGTGGAAATGTCCGACGAACCAGCGCGGGTCAACATCTCCCTGCCCGGCGCGGCACTGGAAGCGCTGGATCGGACGGCGAAAGAGTTATCGCTTAGCCGGTCAGGCGCGATTGCGTATCTGGCATTATCCAGAGAGTCGCACGCAAAAAAATCCATAGGCCCACGCTCGTGATAATCCGGAAAAAGCTCACGACTAAAATAAGCCCTATGCCTTTGGTTGCCTCCGCGCATCGCGACGAGCCTCAGCAATTTTCAGGCGAGCCGGTTCAGTGTATAGCCGCTCAAGCAGCGCTTGCGTGAATTCGATCAAGTCTTCTGCGTCTTCTTGAGTGAGGCTGGCAGCGTGAGCCCCGTCATTTCCGTCTTCTCTAATACACCTCGAAAGTGCCTCCAAATCTTTCGGCAAAATGTTTTGGGCAAACAACCAAGGCAATCTCAGACCCAAATCACGTCTCACCTTAGACGTAAGTCCTTCGCTTTCACCTTCCGGAAGTCTGCTTCGTGTTGCCAAATCTATGCATGTGCGAAACATAGCTCCCGCAGCATTGGGACAACTAACTGAAAGACAACGAGAGCCCTCCGCAAAAGCCGCAGCTATCTCAGGTGGAAGATGTTCAGGAGGGCTAACCGCAGCTCGGTCCTTTGTGCTAACAAATCCTTCCACTCTAACGTAGTCGTTCCCGTTCACATCGCCTTTCAATAGAAATTTCGGATCCCGGAATAAGTCTCTGTGCTCGTATTGCTCTTGTTTCGTAAAAAACACCGTGAAGCGATGGCAAGCTCGGCATATACACGGCATCTCCAGCAACATTTGCCAGTCATATTCTGACCCGTAAACTAGTGCGTCCTTTATATCGAACGTAATGCTCTTTGAGCCGCAGCGCGGACAATCGGCAACCAACGTAGCCATACGTGCCCCCAAACCAAATCGAAAAGCATGTACACCTTTTCTAGAACAGTTGAAACCTACTCCGCCGCCGGTTTCGTCCAATAAATCTCGCTACCGTGGGCTTTGAATTCTTCGGACTTTTTTTCCATCGCGGCGCGGATTTCGGCAGTGGAAAGCGTGTCGTTGGTGCCGCGAGCGGCGTCGCGCACTTCTTGGCTGATTTTCATCGAGCAGAATTTCGGGCCGCACATCGAGCAGAAATGGGCGATCTTGGAGCCTTCGGCCGGCAGGGTTTCGTCGTGGAAGGCTGCCGCGGTTTCGGGATCGAGCGCCAGCGCAAACTGATCGCGCCAGCGGAACTCGAAGCGCGCTTTGCTCATGGCATCGTCCCAGAGGCGCGCGGCGGGATGGCCTTTGGCGAGGTCGGCGGCATGGGCGGCGATCCGATAGGCGATCACGCCCGCTTTGACGTCATCGCGATCCGGCAATCCCAGATGCTCCTTGGGCGTGACGTAGCAAAGCATCGCCGTGCCGAACCAGCCGATCATTGCCGCGCCGATGGCGCTGGTGATGTGGTCGTAGCCCGGCGCGACATCGGTGGTCAGTGGCCCTAAGGTATAGAACGGCGCCTCGTCGCAAGCCGCGAGTTGGCGGTCCATGTTTTCCTTGATCTTGTGCATCGGCACATGACCGGGGCCTTCGATCATCACCTGGACGTCGTGCGCCTGAGCGATTTTGTTGAGTTCGCCCAGGGTGTCGAGTTCGGCAAATTGCGCCGCGTCATTGGCATCGGCGGTGGACCCGGGACGCAAACCGTCACCGAGCGAGAAGCCGACGTCGTATTGCTTGAGGAGTTCGCAAATCTCTTCGAAATGCGTGTAAAGGAAATTCTCCTGGTGATGCGCTAGGCACCACTTGGCCAAAATCGAACCGCCACGCGAAACAATGCCGGTGACCCGATCGGCAGTGAGCGGAATATGCGCCAAGCGCAAACCGGCATGGACCGTGAAATAATCGACGCCCTGCTCGCATTGTTCGATCAGCGTGTCGCGATATAGCTCCCAGGTCAGCTCCTCGGCGATGCCGCCGCACTTTTCCAGCGCTTGATAAATCGGCACCGTGCCGATCGGCACCGGGCTGTTGCGGATGATCCATTCGCGGATGGTGTGGATATGACGGCCGGTGGAAAGGTCCATCACGGTGTCGGCGCCCCAGCGGATCGACCACACCATCTTTTCCACCTCTTCGGCGACGCCCGAGGTGACGATGGAATTGCCGATATTGGCATTAATCTTGGTAAGGAAGTTCCGCCCGATGATCATCGGCTCGGTTTCGGGGTGATTGATGTTGTTGGGGATGATGGCGCGGCCGCGGGCGATCTCGTTGCGGACGAATTCGGGTGTGATGAAACGCGGGATGTTGGCGCCAAAGGAATGGCCATCGGCCAGCGCCGACACGCCAAGATTCTCGCGCGCGGCGATGAATTTCATCTCTTCGGTGATGATGCCTTGGCGGGCATAGTGAAGCTGGGTGACGTTCTTGCCCGCCTTGGCACGGAGCGGCTTCAGACCGGCGCGGTCGAATTGCGGCACCGCGAGCAGCTCGCCGTCTTTCAGGCCATCGTCTTCCGGCTTGCGGTCGCGCTCGACATATTCCTCCACGTCGCCGCGGGCCAAAATCCATTCGCGGCGCAAGGGCGCGACGCCTTTGTTGATGTCGATGGTGGCGGTCGGATCGGTGTACGGCCCCGAAGTATCGTAGAGACGCACCGGCGGCTCACCGCCCGACAGCGGCACTTCGCGGAACGGCACACCGTTCAGCACCAGTTTGTGCGAACCGGGAAGCGGCCCACGGGTGACGGTAACGTGCGGATTGCGGATGGGCTGGTTCATTTGCCTCTCCCTACGCCGGTATGGACCGGATCAGGTTCTAAGGGACACGCGGAAGTGCGATCTCAGTCCCGCTTCGCTTGCGCGACACCGGACGCCCCTGGGATGTTTCGACAATTCATCCGGGTCGGGAGCTTAAGTCAAGGCGCCAGCGGCGGGCGGCCGAAACATCGAACCCGCGCCACCGGACAAGAACACATGGCAAGCCGCTCAACTGTGTCTTTTGCGTTCTATTTCCCAAACGGAAAGAGCGCTAAGACACACGTATTCCTTGAGTCCCCCGCGAGCCCTCCCATGTCGCTGCGCAATGTCTTGTTCCTGTTCGCCCTGGCCCTGATCGCGGCGGGCGCCTCGCTGCTCTCACAAAGCGCCCAAATGCCGGAGTGGACCGACGACGCCAAGTTCCAACAGGTGCAGACCTGGGACCCGCCGATGGAAGAAAGCGGCCCGGCGGTGGACGCCTATAACCGGCGCTGGGTCCACGCCATCAACCGGCTGCGCACCGACAAATGGCCCTATCACGACGCCGGGGCGGCGCTGATCACGTTTGCGCTGAGTCTGGTGGCCGCGCTGTTGCTGCTACGGGTCGACACCATGGGCGATGTCGCGGCGCTGAAGACGCCAAAACGGCCGTGGCTGATCTATGCCCTCGGGATCATCGGCTGGTTCGTCTATTGGCTGAGTGCCGTGCTGGCGCTGGTGGAAGGCTTCAACCGGTTCGAGTTTCCGCCCTGGTCCAACAGCCAGATCACGATGATCGTGGTGATGGCCTGTTTCGCCGCGGCCGGATCGGTGGTGCTGGCGGTAGTGTCGTTCTTCATCCTGCGCAAGTCGGAGCTGCCGGCGCCGCTGTGGATCTGGCGGCGGGACATGCCGGGGCATGACTGGTTCTACACCCTCGGCACCGCGGTCGCGCTTGTGATCGGCGCCGAAGTCCTGCGCGAGACCTATTGCTACGGCCATTGGCTGGCAGTGCCGGCGGTATTCCTGTGCATCTACGCGACACTGGCGATGCGCGCGGCGGGAATCGCGAAGACGGCTTAAGCCTTCGCGAATGCGCCAAACTCAGCGATCAGGGCTTTGACGGCCGTCTTGACCAGCTTCTCGCCGGCGCTCGCGTTGGCTTGGGTCGGGTCGGAGCCGATGCGGCCATCGGGGAAGCGGCCGCGGAAGTCTTTGGCGTCGAACACGGGCCCGACCGGCGCAATCTTCGGTATCAGATCGGTACGCTTGATCGCCTCCGGGAAAGCGTAGCTGGTAATGGAGATTTCCGACGGCGTCGCGTGACTGCCCTCGCCGACCGGAAACAGCTCGCGGATCAGCTCGGCAACGCCCGCCAGCTCCCACCAGTTGCGGCTCAGACAGCGCAAGGCTTTGGCCTCGGCGAAGGTGGTGTCGTGATAGATCGCGGTGATGGCCGCTTGAATCGTGCCGTTGTTGCCGCCGTGGCCGTTCAGCCAATAAATCCGTTCGAAGCCGTGCCGGCGCAGCGAGTTGGCCCAATCGGTCATCGCCGCGATCATAGTCGAGGGGCGCAAGGTCAAGGTGCCGGGAAAGCCCATGTGATGCTGGGCTTGGCCGACATTGAAGATCGGGCCGACCAGAAATCCGGCCTCGTCGCCCGCCCGGCGCGCCAGAAATTCGGCACACAGCGCGTCGGTACCGAGCAGGCCGGTGGGCCCGTGCTGCTCAGTCGAGCCGATCGGGATCAGGATGGCTTTCGATCGGGTGAGGTAGGCCTCTACTTCCGGCCAGGACGACAAATGAAGCTGCATAAAGCTAATCCGTAGGACCTCCGAAGCTAACGCGTTTACGCTCCGCTGGCGAATTTGCAGCGATCGGTATGACAAATCAGCATCGCATTCGGGTTATCAGCCACAAGTGCCGGGTCCTGAGCCACCATCGGGTATGAAATCCATGCTGGATACTGATCGTATTTCGACCAGACCGCGCGCAATTGGGGTGGCATCAGAAACTCCGGTATCACCTCGCAAACGTCTGAATAAATGGCGAGATCAGCTTCCCCAACGCCGACGCGGTAATAGGTGTAGACCATGTGGTCGAAGGCAAACCAGCCGTAATGATTCCACCAGCCGTCGGAATAGACCTTCGTCAAATAGGACAGCATGCCCATAAAATCCACGGCCTTATAGTAGGGCACATCGAAGAACCAGCCATACCAATTGGCGTCGATTGCGGGCTGTTGCGGCTGGCCCGGCCAAAGAAACGCATGGCAGGCCTTCACAATAGCCGGACCCATTTGACCATCCACCCGCCCGCCGAGGGCAAGCCCGAGATAGTAATTGTGGTCCAGCACCGCGAAGAACTTCGTCGCATCGAACCGCGGCAGAAACACGGTGTCGGAATCCAGGACAGCAGCACTCTTCGCGCCGTTTTCGAAGCAGTGCCGCAACGCCAAATACTTCTTCAGCGGAATGGTGCAGTGGTCGATGTCGTGAAGCAGACGGTGGACCGCATCTGGGGAGAGCGTGCTTGCCAGCGCTTCGGCATCAAGGACAACAATGGAATCGCCGAACAGCGATGACAGACCGCGGAACATTTTCGCCTCCCAAGCATTCGAGGCGCAAAAAACAAGAGTTGTCCCGGCGAGTCGCCCGGCGACATTCCCCAGGAACTCGATCATCCTCTCCATATGCCCAGAATAGATGGGAACGATGATCACGTTCTCATGCACGGAAATATCCCTCCGATTCGACCTTTCAACGTTCTAGGCCCGAAACTGCGTCAAATCGAGAACACCGCACCTATAACGATCTTGAAGCATCCCGCCCGAAGCGTCACAATATAATTATTACAACTCGAATAAACTACGGGAAACGCACATTATGCAGGACACGCTACTGCCAGTCACGCCGGCCTGGGCTGAACGCGCCTTCATCGATCGCGCCGACTATGACGAGATGTATGCCCATTCGATCGCCGACCCGGAAGGGTTCTGGCGCGGCGTCGCCAAGCGCATCGACTGGATCAAGCCCTTTACCAAGGTCAAGGACGTTTCCTGGGACCCGGACGATTTGCACATCCGCTGGTACGAGGACGGCACCCTCAACGCCTCGGTCAATTGCATCGACCGCCACCTGCCGAAGCACGCGGGCCACACCGCCATCTTCTGGGAAGGCGACAATCCCAATGAGATGCGCAACATCACCTATCAAAACCTGCACGACGAAGTCTGCCGCTTCGCCAATGTGCTGATCATGCACGGGGTGCGCAAAGGTGACCGCGTCACCATCTATTTGCCGATGATCCCGGAAGCGGCGTTCGCCATACTCGCTTGCGCCCGCATCGGCGCGGTGCATTCAGTGGTGTTTGCCGGCTTCTCGCCCGATAGCCTCGCCAATCGCATTCAGGATTGCGGCTCCACGCTCGTCATCACCGCCGATCAGGGCTTGCGCGGCGGCAAGACGGTGCCCTTGAAACTCAACACCGACCTTGCGCTCACCCAGTGCCCCGACGTGCGGCATGTGATCGTCGTGAAACGCACCGGCGCCAAGGTGCCGATGACGCCGGGCCGCGATATCGATTACTTTGAGGTCGCCACCAAGGTGCCGCCGGTTTGCCAGCCGGTGGAGATGAGCGCCGAAGATCCGCTGTTCATCCTCTACACCTCGGGCTCGACGGGAAAGCCGAAAGGCGTCTTGCATACCACCGGCGGCTATCTCGTCTATGCCGCCTACACCCATGAAATCGTGTTCGATTACCACCCCGGCGAGGTTTATTGGTGCACCGCCGATGTCGGCTGGGTGACCGGCCACAGCTACATCGTTTATGGACCGTTGGCCAATGCTGCCACCACGCTGATGTTCGAAGGCGTGCCGAATTACCCCAGTGTGTCGCGCTTCTGGGAGGTCATCGACAAATACAAGGTCAACATCTTCTACACCGCGCCGACCGCGATCCGCGCTTTGATGCGTGACGGCGAAGAGCCGGTGAAAAAAACTTCGCGCGCCTCGTTGCGCCTGCTCGGCTCCGTCGGCGAGCCAATCAATCCGGAGGCGTGGCTGTGGTACTGGCGCGTCGTCGGCGACGAACGTTGCCCGGTGGTCGACACCTGGTGGCAGACCGAGACTGGCGGCATTTTGATTTCGCCTTTGCCCGGCGCAACGGACCTCAAGCCCGGCTCGGCAACCAAGCCGCTATTCGGCATCCGCCCCGAACTCGTCGATGCCGATGGCACGGCGCTGCAAGGGGCGGCCTCCGGCAATCTGGTGCTGCTCACGTCCTGGCCGGGACAGATGCGCACCGTCTATGGCGACCATCAGCGCTTCATCAACACCTATTTCCGTACCTATCCCGGCAGGTACTTCACCGGTGACGGCTGCCGTCGCGACGAAGACGGCTATTACTGGATCACTGGACGCGTCGACGACGTCATCAACGTCTCGGGCCATCGTCTGGGGACCGCTGAAATCGAATCCGCTTTGGTCGAGAACAACAAGGTCGCCGAGGCCGCGGTGGTGGCCTATCCGCACGAACTCAAGGGCCAAGCCGTCTATGCCTATGTCACCTTGAAGGCCGGTCAGGTCTCGACCACGGCTCTGGCTGACGAGTTGAAGACCTTCGTCGCCCAACACCTGTCGCCGATCGCGCGGCCGGACGTGATCCTTTTCACGCCATCGCTGCCCAAAACGCGGTCAGGCAAGATCATGCGGAGAATCCTTCGCAAGATCGCCGAGGGCGACACCACCAACCTGGGGGACACATCGACGCTGGCCGATCCATCGGTGGTGGGCGATTTGATCGAAAGGGCCAAGCGCAACGCGTGAATCGGTTTAGGAATCTCCGTGTGTTGTGACATCAGAGCGTCAGGTGTTCACGATAGTGACACGCACCTGCCCTAGCGATGTGCCCAACAACATTGAGGGGGTCTCTTCATGCCGATCCGTTTCCGGCTAAGCCTAATTTGTGGTGCGTCGCTTGCCGTCCTGGCGGCCGCGACCATGCCTGCCGTGGCCGATACTGCAACCGACGCCGCGGCCGATACTGCAACCGACGCCGCGGCCGATGTGTCGTCGAGCTTCGTCGAATCCGTGACCGTCACGGCCCAGAAGCGCGCGCAGAATCCGATCGAAGTGCCGATGGCGCTGACGGCCTATAGCGGCGACTTCCTGCAGAAGATCGACGTGCAGGAACTCGACAAGCTGTCGCTGTTCGTGCCCGGTTTCGAGGTGCAGAACCAGTCACCCAACAATCCGGGCCTGGTGATGCGCGGCCTCAATCTCGACAGCGGCGAGGCGGCGCAGGAGCCGCGCGTGTCGGTGTTCGAGGATGACGTTTCGATCGCCACCACCCGCGCCACTTACATCGAGCTGTTCGACATCGACCGCATCGAAGTCGCGCGCGGGCCGCAAACCACCCTGTTCGGCCGTTCGGCGCTGATGGGCGGCGTCAATATCATCCAGAATAAGGCCAAACTCGACGGGCTCGCTTACGGCGGCAGTTTCGAATTCGGCGATAGCAACTATCACATGATCGACGGCTTCGTGAACGTGCCGCTGACCGATACGATGGCGGTACGTCTGGCCGGCCGTTACAAAGCCCGTGACGGCTATGTCGAAGATTTGAACAACCCGAACCGGGCCTACAACTCCGTCGACACCGGCGCGGTGCGCTTGGCGCTGAATTGGAAGCCGAGCGAGGCCTTCTCGGCGGACCTCATCGCCAATTTCGAACAGGACCGGCCGACCGGCACCGCCTTCAAGTCGGGCACCTTTCTGCCGACCAATTCGAACGGCACCATCATTGGCAGTCTCGACCACAACAGCGGCGCCACGCTGACCGACAGCCTCGCCGGCTTCGAGGGCGGCAAGAACGTCGGCCTCAACCGCCGGGTCTGGGACGTCAAGGCGCTGACGAGCTACAAGCTCAATGACGCCTTCAGCCTCAACAACACCACCGCCTATCGCCGCTTCGACTCGCTGGAAGTGTTCGATCCGGACGGTTTCTATCAGCCGATGCTGCAAGCCGCCGAAGACGAGCGCGGCGACCAGTTCAGCCACGAAACCCGCCTCAACTACAACAGCGGCGGCAGGCTGTCGGCGTTTGCGGGCGTCAGCTATTTCTACAGCAACGTCAGCCAGCGCGTGCCGATGCAATTCGACGAGCACATGCTGCTCGCACTGGTGACCGGCTATGGCAGTTTGCTGCAAAGCCAGCCGTCGTCGTTCTTCTCCTCAAGCACCTTTACGGCTGGCTATGCCCCGGCGATGGTCCAAGGCATCACCTACTCGACGGTCTATTCCAAGTACTACGCCGCCCTCCAGCCCACGTATGGTGCGACCGTGGCCGCGGCGCAGGCCAAGGCTGCCGCCACCGCCTACGTCACCGCCAATGCGACATCTCTGAATGCCGTCGCCGCGGGCCTCAAGTCGAACCACTGGGAACAGTCGATCAACTACGGCAAGACCAAGTCGATCGATCTCTACGGCGACGTCACCTACAAGCTGTTCGAAAACTTCGAACTGAATGCCGGCGCCCGCTACACCAACGATGACAAGCAGACCGCGTATGCCGGCACGGTGGCGGACAGCTCGTTCCTTGGCATGTTCCTCAAGGGCGCCAGCAACCCGACCGGTTATGGCATCATCGGTCAGCCGACCACGGGCAACGGCGACAAGATCGCCCAGAACTTCAGTGACAACGGCCTTTCCTGGCGCTTCTCGGCCCGCTATGCGCTTGCGGACACGACCAGCGTCTATGCCACCTACGCCCGCGGCCGCCGTCCCAAGGTGCTGAGCGCCGCCTCACCACTGACACCCTACAGCGCCCCGGTGTTCAAGGAATCCCCGGCCGAAGAGGTCGACTCCTACGAAATCGGCGCCAAGACCGCGGCCTTCGACAACACCCTGCGCATCGACACGGCGTTCTACTTCTACGATTACACCAACTTCCAATCGACCCAGCTTCAAAACCAACAGTTCGTCACCTTCAACGCCGGCAAAGCGGAAGCCTATGGCTTCGAAGGCACGATCGACTGGGCACTGACCGATTGGGCCGATTTCTTCGGCACCGTGGCGGCCACCCGCGCCCGCTTCGTCGGCGCCTCACTGTTCAAGGGCAACCAGTTCCGCCTCAATCCCGACGTCAAGTTCTCGCTCGGCGGCTCGCTCAGGCATGCCATCTTCGGCGGCACGCTCAATTTTGTGCCGACCTACACCTGGCAGTCCAAGATCTATTTCGACGACAACAACGACATCGCCTCGGAGCAGAACAATTTGGTGGCGGACACCAAACAGGACGAGTTCCAGAATCCCTACGGCCTCGTCAACCTGCGCCTCAGCTACCAGCTCGACAACGCGCCGTGGTCGGCCAGCGTGTTCGTGACCAACGTTCTCGATCAGAAATTTATCAAGGACGCCGGCAATTCGGGCGACAATCTCGGCATCCCGACCTTCATTTCCGGCGAGCCGCGCTTCTTCGGCGCCTCGTTCACGTTCAAGACGCACTGAATTCGACAACACCTCAAACGCGGCCTGCCAGTTTTTCTGGCGGGCCGTTTTCTTTGGCGCGGTTCTCTTTCCGGCCGCCTTGCGGAACCCAGCAGCGTACGTCATCTTTCCCTGACCATTGGGAACATGACGCCATGCCCCCCATCGACTGGTCCCACGTTGAGGCGCCCACCCTCGACGACATCGAAGCCATCGCGCGCAGTGCGTTCGCTTCCCTACCCGAGCGTATCCGCAGCCTTTGCGGCGACGTGCCGTTCGTGATGCAGGAGTTCCCCGACAACGACGTCATCGCCGACATGGACCTTGACACCGAATTCGACATCCTCGGGCTGTTCCAGGGCGCCGATCTGGCGGCGCGCGAAGGCTATGGCGGGCCGCTGGAGCCGACGCTGATCTTTCTCTACCGCCGCCCGATCCTCGACTATTGGGCCGAGAACCAAGGCAGCCTCGGCGCCGTCGTGCGCCACGTCCTGATCCACGAAATCGGCCATCACTTCGGGCTGTCGGATGCGGACATGGAGAAGATCGAAGCGGGCTAGACCGTCAGCGCGTACTCTTTCTCCACCCGATAAATGCTGCCGTCGCTGGTCAGTTTTGACGAGAACAAGCAGAACCCTGTCACCGCGAACGGCGGGCTGGCGAAGAGCGCGTGATCGGTGAGGTAATCCGCCACCGCGCCGAGCGGGGAATGTTTTAGCCGCGCCAGGGTGACATGCGGGGTGAATTTGTGCGGCTCGGGTTCGCGGCCGATGCGCTGCAGGGCACTTTCGATTTTGCGGTTCAGATGGAGGAGCGGCTCGCTTGGGGCGGCGCCAGTCCATAGATCGCGCGGCCTCTTGCCGCCGAAACTGCCGGCGCCCTTTAGTTCCAGCGTGAACTCCGGCGCTGCAATCGCCGCCAGCGCATCATCGATGGCGAGCGCTTCCGCCCCATCCACCTCGCCGATAAAGCGCAAGGTGAGATGCAATTGCTCACGGCGCGACCAGCGCGCACCGGGCACGCCCGCTTGGATCAAGAACAGAGCGCTGGCAATCTCGTCGGGCAAAGCCAAGGCGATGAACAGGCGCATTGCTAACTCGATCTAACGCGTAATCGGCAACCGCCGCCGAAATACTACGACCACGGCGCCATAACCAGCGCAGCCAACCACTCCGGCCGCAAGGAGCGAGACCAAATCGCGTACGGTATGAGAGTGAAGATGGAGCCCCATGCCGGCCAGTGTCGCACCACCCCAAGCCCCCGCCCCTGCCGCCGCGGCGGCCAGCATAATCGGCAACAGGGCGCGGCGGAACGACGGCTGAACGTGCAGCAGGTCCTGGCGCCTTCCGTACCACGTCAGCATGCCGACATTGACCCAGGCCCCGATTGCAGTGCCAAGCGCAATACCCTCAATGCCGAGACCGCAGCCCAGCACCAGCACCAGCTTGATCGCGATGTTGGAGGCAATGGACGTCACCGTGGCGCGGGCGGGCGTGGCGGTGTCGTGGCGGGCATAGAAGGTCGAGGCGGTGATGCGCACCAAGACCATCGCCGGTAAGCCGATGCCGTAAGCCATCAGCGCCACCGCCGCCGATGCCGCCGCTTCCTGATTGAAGGCACCGTGGGCAAAAATCGCCCGCATGATGGTGCCGGGAATGAACAGGAACACCAGCACGAAGGGCAGCGCCAAGAGCAGCGCCAGCGACGCGGCGCGGTTCTGGGCGGCATCCGATCCGGCGACATCACCCTTGGCCAGCCGCGTCGACATTTCCGGCAGCAGCACGGTGCCAAGCGCCAGGCCAAGCACGCCGAGCGGTAACTGATTGATGCGATCACCGTAATAAAGTGCGGTCAGACTACCGGACGGCAACAGACTGGCGATGATCGTGTCGACGAAGGGCGAAACGGTGACCGAGGCGGTACCGAAGGTGACGGCGCCCACGGCCACAAAGAATTCCTTGATCGCGGGCGTCCAGTGCGGCAGCCGCAGCTTGAGGAAGACGCCTTCGCGGCGCGAGGCCCACAGCATGAACACTAGTTCGATCACGCCGCCGAGCAGGACGCCGCAGGCCGCCGCATAGGCCGCATTGGGAAACCACGCCGCCAGCAAAATCGTGGCGATCATCGCGAGGTTGAGGAAGTTCGACCACGCCGCCGCCGCCCAGAACTTCTCGTTGGCGTTCAGCATCGCTGACAGCTGCACCACCACCACCGTCAGGATCAGATAGGGGAAGGTGATGCGCGACAGCGTGGACGCGAGTTCCACCTGCCCCGGCTGATTGACAAAGCCCGGTGCCAACACCCGTACGATGGCGGGCATGAATACCAGCGCCAGAATCAAGAGCACCGCCTGCACGACGATCTGCCACGCCAGCACGTCGTCGCCGAAGCGCGCCGCTTCCTCGGTGTGGCCTTTGGCCCTGAGCGCGGCGTAACGCGGCAGAAATGCCGGGTTGAGTGTGCCTTCGCCAAAAATCGCGCGAAAATAGTTGGGGAAGCGGAACGCCACCAAGAAGGCGTCGGACAGCGCGCCTTTGCCGAGCACGCTCGCCATCAAAACGTCGCGGAAAAACCCCGTGATGCGGGACAGCAGCGTGAAGCCGCCGACGGACAAGAGGCGCTTAAACATGAAATTCCGGTAAGGCACAGGGTTGGCAGGCGCACATCCTTAGCCCGGAAGCCCCAAAACGTCGATCCGGCGAAGCGCAGCACGCATGCGAAATTGCGCATCATTCGCGTCCCTCAGCCTTGAATGGGGGCCCGCCAACCCCGATATTAGGAGAGTGTTACGGCCTTACCCGGCCGCAAGGAAGGAATACCTATGGCTGACTTCGAGACCAACCGTTTCACTCGCACCCAAGCGGACGTCACCGGCACCATCGACGCCGGCCTGCGCAAATACATGCTCAAGGTCTACAACTACATGTTCCTGGCGTTGGTGCTGACCGGGCTGACGGCCTACTGGGTTTTCAGCATGGCGGTGGTGACCGATCCGGCGACGGGCCAGCTCGGGCTGACGGCACTGGGACGTTTGCTCTACGTCTCGCCGCTCAAATATGTCCTGATGCTGTCGCCGCTGGCGGTGGTGCTGCTCATCAACTTCCGCATCAACCGCATGAGCCTCGGCGGGGCACAGGCGGCGTTCTGGATATTCTCCGGCTTGATCGGCGCGTCGATGTCGACGATCTTCCTCGTCTATGTCGGAACGTCGATCGCGCAGGTGTTCTTTGTCACTGCCGCGGCATTCGGCGGGCTTTCGCTCTACGGCTACACCACCAAGCGCGATCTTTCCGGGATGGGCTCGTTCCTGATCATGGGCGTGTGGGGCATCCTGATTGCCAGCGTCGTCAACATCTTCTTCCACAGTGGCATGATGGCGTGGATCATCTCGGTTGCGGGCGTCGGCATCTTCGCCGGGCTCACCGCCTACGACACGCAGCGGACCAAGGAATTGTACTATAACGGCGATGGTGAAGCGGTGGCGGGCAAGAAGGCGATCATCGGTTCGCTTGCCCTTTATCTCGACTTCATCAACATGTTCCAGTTCCTGCTCTATCTGATGGGCGGCCGCCGCTAATCATCTTCAGGTTGTGATTCAGAGAGGCCCCGGAATCGATTCCGGGGCCTTTTCGTTTGCGATGAATACGAATGCAGAAAAAACCTGTACAACTTGCCGCAGTCTGGCCGTCCGGCGGCGCAGCGATCTCACGACGCTCCGAATAGCCCGTAAATACATGGTGTAAAAAACGGTTCCGGGAAATGGCGGATTTTACATGTTACAAAAAAACACGATGCGCCACCAAATCGTCACCTTTGCACCACGGCTGCGCCTTCATGGCCCCTGATAACCCGCACCTCGGCTGGTTGGATTTGGTGTTGCTCTCGTGACTATCAAGCCCCCCAGCCCCCCAGTTGCGGGGCGGCCCTTGTCCGGCCAGCCGAACTCTCCCCTGAGTACTTTACCTTGGCCAGCGCGGCACTTCTGCCGCGCGACCCCTTTCTTTACTCTCTCCTCAGGATGAGGACGGCCGCGGCTTGAAGGATCAGAAGCCGAGCTTCTTGAGAATCGCGCCCATCTGTCCAAAGGCGCCGCCGACCGCACCGGTGAGGATCGAAATCCCGGTGCCGGTCGAAACCGCCACGCCCGCCGAATCGCCGAGTAGGACCGACAGCACCAGGGCCGGGACGACACACAACCCGCCGGCAATCGCCCCGCCGAGGGCACCAGCGCCGTAGCTACGGCCGTGAAGCAGGCCATAGAGGTAGCCGGCGGTCGCGGAAATCATCGCCCTTCCAAACAGAAACAGATGGATACCGACCCAAGGAAACAGGTGTCCGGCGCCCGCGAGCAGTAGCTGCAGAACCGTTCCGGCCAGGGCGGTCCGGAGCACCAGGCGAGAATCAAGTGTCATGTCACATCGGCCCCCTAAGCCATGTCCAATTCGTAACCTCGCCAGGGTTGCGGGAGAATGCCGTTTTCACTAATGGATTTACCCCTTTTAGCGCGCCGCAGCATTCCATGATCGAGATCAAGGAACTCACCAAACGCTTCGGGCCGATGACGGCCGTGGCCAATCTTAGTCTGCACGTTGCCAAGGGCGAAGTCCTGGGATTTTTGGGCCCCAACGGCGCCGGCAAATCCACGACCATGAAGATGGTTACCGGCTTCCTCGCCCCCGATGCGGGCACCGTGACCGTCTGTGGCCATGATATCGAGGCCGATACCACCAAGGCACAGGCCCTTATCGGCTATCTGCCGGAAGGCGCCCCCGCTTACGGCGACATGACGGCGCGCCAATTCCTCAGTTTCATCGCCGAAGTGCGCGGCTTCAAAGGCGCCGACGCCAAAGCGCGCGTCGCCGCGGTGGTGGAAAAGACTGAACTTGTGCCGGTGCTGGAACAGCCGATCGAGACACTGTCGAAGGGCTTCAAGCGCCGCGTCGGCCTGGCCCAAGCGATCCTGCACGATCCGCCGGTGCTGATCATGGACGAACCGACTGACGGCCTCGATCCCAACCAGAAACATGCGGTGCGCGGATTGATCCACGACATGGCGGCGGAAAAGGCGATCATCGTCTCCACGCATCTGCTCGAAGAAGTGGAAGCGATCTGCACCCGCGCGGTGATCATCGACCGCGGCACCATTGTCGCCGACGGCACCCCCGCCGAATTGCTCGCCCGCTCGCGCTACCACAATGCGGTGACGCTAACCTTGTCGAAGGATGAGATCGAAGGTGCTGTGGCGAAGCTGAAAACCCTGGCCATGGTGGCGCAGGTCGAACGCAAGAATTTCGGCGATGCCGTCCGGCTGACCGCGTTCCCCAAGAGCGGCGCGCTCTTGATCGAAGCTGTCAGCGCGCTGGCGGCGCGCGAGAACTGGACGGTGAAAGAGCTTTATGCCGAGCCCGGACGCCTCGACGAAGTCTTTCGCGCCATCACCACATCGGATGCCGCGCGCGTCAAGGCAGCACGCAAATGAACGCCCTTACCCGTTACGTCTGGCCGATCTTCAAACGCGAGTTCGCCGGCTATTTCGCGACGCCCTTGGCCTATGTCTTCATCGTGATTTTCCTGTTCACGATGGGCGCCTTCACCTTTTATGTCGGCCATTTCTACGAGAATGGTATCGCCGATTTGTCGGTGTTCTTCGCCTATCACCCTTGGCTTTATCTCTTCCTGGTACCGGCGATTTCGATGCGGCTGTGGGCCGACGAGCGGCGCAGCGGTACGATGGAACTGCTTCTCACCTTACCGGTGCCGCTGTGGGCCACCGTGGTCGGCAAATATCTCGCCGCCTGGGCCTTCACCGGCATTGCGCTCGCCCTCACCTTCCCGATCTGGCTGACGGTCAATTTCCTCGGCCAGCCCGACAACGGCGTCATCCTGGCGAGCTATATCGGCTCCTTCCTGGTGGCCGGCGGGTATCTCGCCATCGGCGCCTGTATCTCGGCGACCACCAACAACCAAGTGATCGCCTTCGTCGTCAGCGTGGTGGTGTGCTTCCTGTTCACCGTTTCCGGCTCGCCCTTGGTGCTCGATGTCTTCCGTGTTTGGGCGCCCGACGCGCTCACCGAAGCCATCGCCTCGTTCAGCTTCGTGACTCATTTCACCGCGATCACCCAAGGCGTGCTCGATTTGCGCGACCTCGTCTTCTTCTTCTCGCTGATTACCCTGTTCCTGGCCGCCAATATCGTGGTGGTCGATCTCAAGAAGGGAGGCTGAGATGACGAGCCAGCTTTCCCGCCGCAAATACGCGGTTCTGTCGATCGTACTCGCCGCCGCCGTGTTCCTCGGCCTCAACATCGCGGTCGACGCCACCATCACCACTGCCAAGATCGACCTCACCGACACCGGCCGCTATACGCTTTCGCAAGGCACCCGCAACGTCATCAAGAGCCTCAGCGAACCGGTGACGCTGCGCTTCTTCTTCTCCAAAAAGGCGGCGAGCCAATACGCCCAGACCCGTGCCTATGCCGGACGCGTGCGCGATCTCTTGCGCGAATACGCCGCGCGCAGCCACGGCAAGATCATCCTCGAAGAAATCGATCCCGAGCCCTTCACCCCGGCCGAAGACGACGCCGGTGCGGCGGGCATCACCGCGGTGCCGACCGATAGCGGCGAGTCGGTCTATTTCGGCTTGGTCGGCGTCAATCGCATCGACGGACGCGAGGTCGTTCCCTATTTCAGCCCCGAGCGCGAAGGGCTGCTCGAATATGATTTGACGACGCTGATCTACCGGCTGTCGTCGCCCAAAAAATACAAGATCGCGATCCTGTCGGGTCTGCCGCTCGAAACTGGGCCCGGCGGCATGCAGGCGATGATGAGCGGCCACTCGCGCCCCTACGCGATTTATCAGGAGCTGGCGCAGGCCTACACCACCCAGATGCTGCCGCAGGATTTCGCGTCGATTCCAGCGGGCACCGACGTCTTGATGATCGTCCATCCGGGCGCTCTCACCGATGCTCAGACCTATGTCATCGACCAATTCGTGCTCAAGGGCGGCCGCGCGCTGGTGTTCGTCGATCCCAATTCCGAACTTGCCCAAGGCGGCGCCATGGAGCCGGGCCAGCAGGCCTCGTTCTCCACCCTGCCACGCCTATTCCAGGCCTGGGGCATCAGTTTCGACACCACCAAGGAAATTGGCGATCTCAAGCTGGCGCAGCATGTGCAGCTTTCCCGCGAAGGCCCGCCGATGACCTATCCGGTGTGGCTGCACCTGACCGGCGATCAGTTCTCCAGCGACGACCCGGTCACCGCCAATCTGAAAGTCGTCAATCTCGGCAGCGCCGGATCGCTACGGCCGCTGAAAAGCGCCACCACCAAATTCACCTCGCTAATGGGCTCGACCAATCAGGCCGCGCTGCTCGACGTAGCGCAGGCCCGCCTGCAAGCGATGACCAACCCGGAGGATGTCGCCGCGTCGGTCGCTCCCACCGGCCAGGAATACATCATCGCCGCGCGCCTCACCGGCCCGGCCAAGACGTCGTATCCCTCCGGCGCGCCCGCGGGCGTTTCCGGCCAGCAAGTGACGAGCGCCAAGGCCATCAATGTCATCGTGATGGCCGATACGGACATCTTCAAGGATGAGTTCTGGGTGCGGGTCGAGCAGTTGTACGGCAAGGCCGTCGCGGCACCGTTCGCCAACAACGACTCCTTCGTTTTGGGCGCGCTCGAAAACCTGACCGGTTCAAGCGACCTTATTTCGCTGCGCACCCGCGCCACCAACGACCGCCCCTTCACCCTGGTGCGCGCGTTGCAAGCCGATGCCGAGCGCGAATTCAAGCAGCAGGAAGACACACTCAAGGCCAAGCTCACCGATACCGAACAGCAGCTCAAGACGCTGCAATCGGGGCAAGGAGGCACCTCAACCGGTGCCAATGCGCAAACTGGGCTCTCGGCGCAGCAACAGACAGCGATCGACGCGTTCAAGCACCAGCTGATCGAAATTCGCACCCAACTGCGTCAAGTGCAGCACAATTTGCGCCAGGATGTTGATGCGCTCGGCGATTTCCTCGCCTTCATCAATATCGTGGCAGTGCCGTTGCTGGTCGCAGCCTTCGCGCTCGTCATCGCGTGGGTCCGCCGGCGCCGCCGCGCCCGCGCCATTCATCTTTAGAGGCCGTGATGCGCGTTGCCACTTTCTTCCATGGCCGCCGTGACCGCCGTTTGATGGCGCTGGCCATCCTTGCGTTCGTCAGCATCGCCCTCGCGCTCGGCGGGCTCTATTACCGCGCCGCCGTCGTGGCGCCGCGCTACCAGACGATGCCGGTGTTCCCCTGGTTGGCGCATATGCTGAACAAAGGCGACGTCACCCGCATCTACATCGTGTCGAAGAAATACGGCGCCTTCCAAGTCGCCTTCGTGCCGCAAAAAGGCTGGGTGCTGCCAGACCACGGCAATTATCCGGCTTCGTTCGAAACCGTGAAGCAGACGCTGGTCGCCATCGCCGCGATGGAAACGGTCGAGCCCAAGACCGACCGTCCCGAGTGGTTTCCCTACGTCGATCTTGATCCGCCGCCGCAAGGCAATGGCGTCATCGTTACTTTGTCGGGCGAAAAGGGCCATGTGATCGCCTCGATGATCGTCGGCAAATCGGAAAGCCTGGGCGAGAACATCGGCCTATTCGTGCGCCGCGCTGGCGAAAACCAGAGTTATCTCGCCAAGAGCCCGGCCGAGATCAAGGCCAATCCCGCCGACTGGATGGACAAGGCAGTTGTCAGCCTCGCCCCCAGCCGCGTCGCGTCCGCCGAGGTCAAGCCCGCCTCCGGCCCCGCCTACACCACGAGCCGCCAAAATCCCAATGTGCCGTTCGCGATCGCGCCGCTGCCAAAGGGCCGCGAGCTTGCCTTTGCGGGCGCCGCCGATACCACGGCCGCGGCGCTGGCCGATTTCGGTTTCGATGACATCAAGTCCGCCACAGCGTTCGATTTCAGCAATGCTGCACGGCTGGTCTTGCAGACCTTCGATGGCCTCACCGTCACGGTCGATCTGGTGACGCAGGGGAGCGACACCTGGACACGCCTGTTCGCCAACGCCGCGCCCGGTAACCAAAAGGCGGCCAAGGAAGCCTTGGCAATCAACGCCCGCGCCGAAGGCTGGGTCTTCAAACTGCCCGCGTTCAAGGTCAGCGCCTTCGCCCCGACGCTGGAAAGCCTGCTCAAGCCGAAGAAATAGCGCTGTCATCCCCGGCTGAAGTGCGCAGCGCAAGGGGACCCAGGTGCCGGAGCTATGCGCGGCGCTGGAGGCGATTACGCGATCTGTGCGTTACGCAAACATCTCACAACTCTGTAACCTAGGTCCGTCCCTTCGCAGCCGCGCCAATGCGCGCTTGCTCAGCCGGGGATAACAGTGAGAGCGCCATGAGAACCATCATCGAGCCGTTCCGCATCAAGGTCGTGGAGCCGATCCGCATGACGACGCGCGACGAGCGCGAATGCTTTGTCGCGGCAGCGCATTACAATCTGTTCTCGCTGCATTCCGACGATGTCTTGATCGACCTCCTTACCGACTCCGGCACCTCAGCGATGAGCGCGGCGCAGCAATCGGCCTTGCTCGGCGGCGATGAATCTTATGCCGGCAGTCCCTCTTTCTTCCGTTTTGAGGCAGCGGTGAAGACACTGTTCCCCTTCAAGCATATCCTGCCGACGCATCAGGGTCGCGCAGCGGAAGCGATCCTGTTTTCGGTGCTCGGCGGCGTGAGCAAACAAGTTCCCTCCAACACCCACTTCGACACCACCCGCGCCAATATCGAAGCCACCGGCGCCGAAGCGATCGATCTCGTCATCGCCGAAGGTCACGACCCCGACAATCTGCATCCCTTCAAAGGTAACATGGACCTCGGCAAGCTTGAGCGCTTCCTGGCCAACCATGCCGAGGCGGTGCCGTGCGTGATGATGACCGTCACCAACAACGCCGGCGGCGGCCAACCGGTGAGTCTGGAAAACATCCGCGGCGCGGCGGCGCTGGCGCACAAATACGGCAAGCCCTTCATCATCGACGGCTGCCGCTTCGCCGAGAATGCGTTCTTCATCAAACTGCGCGAGCCGGGTCAGAACGCGCGCCATGTGGAAGCCATCGTGCGCGACATGTTTGCCGACGCCGACGGCATGACCATGAGCGCCAAGAAAGACGCCTTCGCCAATATCGGCGGCTGGCTTGCGCTCAACGACGATCACTTGGCGCAGGCGGTGCGCGAGCGACTGATCCTGACCGAGGGCTTCCCCACCTATGGCGGATTGGCGGGGCGCGATCTCGACGCCATCGCCCAAGGTCTGAAAGAAATTGTCGACGAGGATTATCTCGCCTATCGCCTGCGCACGTCCGCCTATATCGCCGAGCGGCTGGAGAAGCTGGGCGTTGACACCGTGAAGCCCTCCGGCGGCCACGCCATCTTCATCAATGCCAAGAAGTTCCTGCCCCACATCCCGCCGCTGGAATATCCCGGGCAGTCGCTAGCGATCGCAATGTACATCGAAGGCGGCATCCGCGCCTGCGAGATCGGTTCGGTGATGTTCGGCCGCCATCCCGACGGCTCCGAAGTCCCGGCGCCGATGGAACTGGTGCGCCTGGCGCTGCCGCGGCGCGTCTACACCCAAAGCCATGCCGACTACATCGTGGAAGTGTTCGAAACCATCGCGGCCGAGAAGAACAAGCTGAAAGGCATGCGGATCACCTGGGAACCGGAGCGGATGCGGCATTTTTCGGCGAAATTCGAACCGATTCAGGAAATGCAGCGATAATCTGCGGGTTTTTGTATTGGTATCGCTTGCCGCAGATGGCTGAGACTAACCGATACACAACTCACATTTTGTTTACTCGGTGGCCGTGCCGGTTTGTAACGCGCCGACGCGATCCGATAACGCCCGGCAAATTCAAAGATCAAATTTGAATTTGTATGAGTAATTGCCGGCCGGAAAATTGCGCGCTAGACTTCCTCATCCATCGCGATGTCAGGCGGCCGTCACGTCTCCCGTCCGACCGCGAAAAAAACAACAGGACACGCTGGAAGCCATTCGAAGTTTTCGTTTGGGATTCCGGCAAGGGAGGATGTTGTGAAACGCCGAGAATTTCTTAAAAGTGGTACGCTCGCCGTCGGCTTGGCGAGTTCTTCCGCATTGCTTACGCCAGCCATCGCGGCGAAAGCCATTCCCCAAAAACCAACCAAATCGCTGGCGCGACCGCCCGCGGAGAACCGTTCCGCCGACTATCTCCATCGCGCCCAGGCGGACGGGTTCTTGCCGAAGGCGCCGGTGCCAGCCGGATCCAAACTGCCGGGTGGTATTTCACCAATGCCGCTTCCGGAACGTCTCGTCCGCGGCATCGTCCCGAAGAAAGGGTTCTGCAGCATCGCACCCGGCAAAATCGTGAGCGAAGGGCTCACGACCGGCAACGGCCCGATGTATATCGAAGAGACATGCGATCCGTATGCGGATAAACTTGTCTTCCACCACGAGGCCTTGTTGATGCCGTGGAAGCGGCCGATAGAGGCGCCCAAGGCGGCGCACATCCTGCCGGAGCTGCGCCAGATGCTGCTCAACGGCAAATACCAGGAAGCCGCCGAATACGCTTTCAAGGTGATGGACGAAAGTCCAGTCAAGAAGAACACCTTCCCGCATTCGACTGTGTCCGCGTTCCAAATGGCGATCGACCTTCCGAAAGCCGGAACCGCTACCAGCTATTTGCGCACCGTCGATTTTGAGAGCGGCGAGATCGCGGTGCATTGGACCGACGGCAACGGCGACTGGCAGCGCAAGGCCTTTGCATCACGCCCCGATGACGTCGTCGTTCAACGGCTGACCGCGCCGAAGGACCAAAAGCTTAACGTCCGGATTACGGTGAAGAAGCCCAACGCGCCGTTGCGCTGGTGGGGCAACGTTACCTCGGGCGAAAGCGAATTCCATCAGGACTTCAACGAGAAACGGCTGATCCTCAAGTGCCGGCTCGATCCGTCCGCCGATAACAGCGGCTAT
>WSSedL1CaDRAFT_10000192_pt1 | contig 42104 bp, 38 predicted proteins | sample WetSurSL1Cattail_FD_9464 | JGI IMG/M metagenome (IMG submission 9464)
AAAAGAGAGTGGAGGCCACGTCCAGAATTGAACTGGAGTACACGGTTTTGCAGACCGTTGCGTAACCACTCCGCCACGTGGCCTCAGGAGCGCTTTCAGGGAAACTGGAACCCGGTTTTCCGGCCGAAAGTGCGACAATCAAAGAATCTAGAGCATTCCATCGTTTCTGTGAAACGGAGGAATGCTCTGGGGCAGGCGCTATATCAGATGCCTGCGCAGGACGCTATGCCGGGATGCCGCTGACACAACAGCGCGGGCGTTGCCGCACCGGCATCCGGTTCCTATATGGCTTTCCAGGCCAGGCCGCTCTGCCGGTCAGCCGAAGGTCTGCCGCCGGACGGTCGAATTGGGGTCCGTGGCGCTTACCTGATTCGAATCGGAGGGGATTACCATGGGACATTCGCGCCGCTTGGCCTGGGCTGTGGCCACCTTGTTGCTGTGCGGGACAGCCTACGCCGAACACCCGGCACCACAGGCGTTCTCGCTGCTGGAGGCGTTAGGCATCGCCTACACCACCAATCCACAACTTGCCGCAGCCCAAGCGGGCCTGCGCGCCACCGACGAGACCGTCGCGATCGCCAACGCCAATTGGCGCCCGACCATCTCGGCCACCGGCACCTATGCCTATGACGAGGCCAAGATCAGCGGCACCGGCGGCGTGAAGACGATCACCCATCCGCTGAGTGCGACCATCGGGTTCACCCAGGAGCTTTTCCGTGGCGGCCGTACCTATGCCGAAATCGGCAAGGCCAAGGCCAATGTTCGTGCCGCCCGCGCTGAACTGCAGGCTTCCGAGCAAACCGTGCTGCTGGCCGCAGCGACTGCCTACATGGATGTCGTGCGCGATACGGCCATCGTCAATCTGCGCCGCCATAATGTCGATGTCCTGCGCCGGCAGAAGGAGTCCACCGCGCTCGAGTTCAAGGCAGGCTCGCTGACGCGAACCGACGTCGCCCAGGCGGAAGCCCGGCTCGCTGGTGCGCAGGCGGCGCTGACAGCGGCAGAAGGCCAATTCGCGATCAGCCGCGCCAGTTTCGTGCAGGTGGTCGGTCGTCCGGCCGAGACTCTGGAAGAACGCCCGGCCAACCCGCCGGCCGTACCCAGCACCGAGGACGCCGCGCTGAACATTGCGACGCGCGGCAACCCGGCGTTGATCGAAGCGCAGGAATTCGAGAAGGCCGCCGACTACGCCGTCGATGAGGCAATCGGAACGATGCTACCGGAAGTCAATGTCCAAGCTGGCTACCAGTATTCGCAGCAGTCCTACGCCTCAGCACTCGGCGCGGGGCAGGTGACCCAGGGTATCGGTGCCCAGCTACAGGTCAATATTCCAATCTATCAGGGCGGGGCGGAGCAGGCGGCCGTCCGTCAGGCCAAGCAACTCCATGCCCAGGCCCAGCTCAACGCTGCGGTGGCCGACCGGCAGGTGCGCGCAGCCGTCGCATCGGCCTGGAACATTTATCAGGCGGCACTGGCCAATATTGACTCCAACGCAGCCACCGCTAGGTCGAACGAGATCGCCTTCACCGGCGTCAGCAAGGAACAGCGTGTCGGCGGACGCACCGTGCTCGACGTCTTGAATGCGCAGCAGGAGCTGCTCAATGCCCAAGTGGCGGTGGTCACCTCGCGTCGTGATGCGACCGTGGCGGCCTTCCAGGTGCTGGCGGCCTCCGGGTTGCTCACGGCCAAGAGTCTCGGGCTAAAGGTTACGATTTACGATCCGTTAGCACATTACGATGACAACGCGACCCGCTGGGTCGGTTTCGGAGATTGACATATTTTTGAAGTATCATGCTGAACGTTAACGCGTTCTTTGCCTTCCAAGATCAACTATTCTAGGGTCTAATACGTTAAAGTCTGGCGGTCGGGAGTTTCGCATGGTTTCGAGTCCTCAGCACGAACCCACAATGGAGGAAATCCTCGCCTCCATTCGCAAGATTATCTCCGAGGATTCAACAGAAGCGGCTCCCGTCGCAGAAGCCAAACCCGCTCCCGAACCGGAGCCGGTCTCAGCGCCGGAGCCCGAAGCCGACATCCTGGATCTGACCCAGGAAGTTACCGCAGAGCCCGTCGCGCCGCCGCCCGAACCGGCGGTCTACGAGCCGGCGGCCGAAGTCGCACCACCCGAGCAGGACGTCGTGTTCGAACCGATCGAAGAACATCATGAGCCCGCACCAGCCCCGACGCCTTCGCCCGAAGGCATCTTCTCGGATCACACCCGCCAGTCGATCGATGACGCCTTCGCCGCTCTCGACGAAGAGGAAGAGGTAGAGATGCCCGTCGCCGCTGCACCGAGTCCCGTTCAAGCCGTCGCCCCCTCGGGGTCATCGGTCGAAGCCGTGTTCGAGCACGCCGTCCGCGACGCCTTCGAGCCGGTGGTCAAGGACTGGCTGGGTGCCAATGCCCCGCAGGTGATCGAGAAGATGAAGCCGCTCATCCGCGAGTGGATGGACGAGCACTTCCCGGCCCTGCTCGAAGGTGCGGTACGCGAAGAGGTCGCCCGCGTCGCCAAAGCGCGTGGGTCGAAGCGCTGATTTTAGGCTAATCCGGGGATTAGCCCGGATAACCCCTTGACGAATTGGTGTCCGGGCTGGTTTCACCCAGCCCGGACATTTCTTTTTGTCCGGTTGTCCGGCTGAAATATGACTGCGCGGCGCTTTTTGCGCAAAACCGCTCACACTTTTGCGCGCGCCGCTTCAGAGGGGATCAAATGCTCGATAAGACCTTCAACCCACAAGAAGTGGAAAGCCGGATCTACCAGCAGTGGGTCCAGTCGGGGGCCTTTCATGTCGGCCGCCGGCCCGACGCCGATCCCTTCTGCATCGTCATTCCACCGCCGAACGTCACCGGGCGTCTGCACATTGGTCATGCCCTCAACAATACGTTGCAGGACGCGGTGACCCGCTTCCAGCGCATGCGCGGCAAGGACGTGCTGTGGCAGCCGGGCATGGATCACGCCGGCATCGCCACCCAACTCGTGGTCGAACGCCAGCTTGCCGCCAAGCAAATCAAACGTACCGATATGACGCGCGAAGAATTCGTCGCGAAGATTTGGGAATGGAAAGAGGAATCCGGCGGCGCCATTCTTGACCAGTTGCACCGCCTCGGCGCCTCGGCCGACTGGGACCGCGCTCGCTTTACCATGGACGAGGGACTGTCCCGCGCCGTGCTGAAGGTTTTCGTCACGCTCTATCGCCAGGGGCTGATCAAGAAAGACAAGCGCCTGGTCAACTGGGACCCGCGGCTGCAAACGGCGGTTTCCGATCTCGAAGTCGAAAGCATCGAGATGAAGGGGAACCTCTGGTATCTGAGGTACCCGGTGGAAGGCACTGATGAGTTTATCACGGTGGCGACCACGCGCCCCGAAACCATGCTGGGTGATACCGCCGTCGCGGTGCATCCCGACAATCCGAAATACCAGCATCTGATCGGTAAGCAGGTGAAGCTGCCGCTGTGTGGCCGCTTGATCCCGATTATCGCCGACGAACATGCCGATCCGGAAAAAGGCACCGGCGCGGTGAAGATCACTCCGGCGCATGATTTTGACGACTTCGAAGTCGGCCGCCGTCACAATCTGCCGATGATCAATATTCTCACCAAAGACGGCAAGCTCAACGACAACGTGCCGGAGAAATATCGCGGGCTCGATCGCTTCGTGGCGCGCAAACAGATCGTCGCCGATTTCGAAGAACTCGGCCTGTTCGACAAGATCGAACCGATCGTCCACGCTGTGCCGCACGATGAAAAGACCAAGACGGTGGTGCTAGAGCCGTACCTGACCGAGCAGTGGTATCTCAATGTGAAGCCGCTGGCGGAACGCGCCATCAAAGCGGTGGAAGACGGCCGCACCAAATTTGTGCCGGAGAACTGGACCGGCGTCTATTACAACTGGCTGAAAAACATCCAGCCCTGGTGCATCTCGCGTCAGCTTTGGTGGGGACACCAGATTCCGGTTTGGTACGACGACACCGGGAACATCTACGTCGCCGAAAGCGAAGCCGAGGCGGTTGAACAGGCCGGTGGCAAGACCCTAACGCGCGATACCGACGTGCTCGACACCTGGTTCTCCTCGGCGCTGTGGCCGTTCTCGACGCTGGGCTGGCCGGACGAGACGGCGGAGCTGAAGCGGTTCTATCCCACCAACGTCCTCATCACCGGCTTCGACATTATTTTCTTCTGGGTTGCCCGGATGATGATGATGGGGCTGCATTTCATGGACGATGTGCCGTTCCACACCGTCTACATCCACAATCGCGTCCTCGACGAGAAGGGCGTGAAAATGTCGAAGACCAAGGGCAACGTGATCGACCCATTAGAACTGATCGACCAGTTCGGCGCCGACGCGCTGCGCTTCACCGTGTGCCTGGCGGCGGGGCAAACCAAAGACATGCGCATCGGTCCGGCGCGCGTGGAAGTGAACCGCAACTTCGCCACCAAACTGTGGAACGCGGCCCGCTTCTGCGAGATGAACGGTTGCGACACCCGCGAGGATTTCGATCCCGCCAAAGTCACGCACACCGTGAATCGCTGGATAGTTGGCGAGACGGCGCAAGCGTGCTTGGATATCACTGGAGCCCTTGAAACGTTGCGTTTCAACGATGCGGCGTCTAGAGCCTATCACTTTGTTTGGGACATTTATTGCGACTGGTATCTTGAATTCATCAAGCCGCTGCTCAACGGCACCGACGAAGGCGCCAAGGCCGAAGCGCGTATGACCGCCGCTTGGGTGCGCGACACCGTGCTGAAGCTGTTGCATCCATTCATGCCCTATATCACCGAAGAACTGTGGGCGCGCACAGTCGAGCATCTGACGCCACGGAAGACGCTATTGATCGAGGCAGAATGGCCGAAAGGACTGGAGCTACTTCCTTGGGATAATGCAGGCGCGCTCCCGGAAATGCGGTGGGTGATTGACCTCGTGCAGGGCATCCGTTCGATCCGCTCGGAAATGAACGTGCCGCCGTCGGCGAAGATCGCTCTGGTGCTGAAAGATGCGAGCGCCGAGACCAAGGAACGGCTCGACACCCATCACAGCCTGATCGCTACTTTGGGACGGCTGTCGACGACCGCGGTTGCCTCCATTGTTCCGCCGGGATCGGCGCAATTTGTGATCGGCGAAGCAGTGGCGGCGCTGCCGCTCGGCAACGTCATCGACTTCGCCAAGGAGCGGGCGCGGCTCGAAAAGGAGCTGAACAAAGCGAACGACGAAATCGCTCGTTTCGAAGCCAAACTCGGCAACGAACAATTCGTCAGCCGCGCGCCGGAAGACGTTCTCGCCGAACAGCGGGAAAAACGAGCCGATGCGCAAGCACTGGCGGCACGGCTCAAGGAGGCCATCGCGCGCGTGACGATATGACGGACGTTTCAACCATCCGTACCGAGCGGCTGCTGCTGCGCCGGTTCGTGCCGGAGGATGTGGTCCCGCTGCACGCGATGTTCTGCGATGCCGAAGTGATGCGTTATGGTTCACGGCCGCCGCATACCGAGATAGCCGAGACCGAGGCGGTGGTGGCCAAGACGATTGCTGCCGGTGATGCGGGCGAAGCGGACTTCTTCGCTGTGCTGTGCGACGGCGAACTGGTCGGCAATGCCGGCATCTGGCAGAACGACGAAGTCGGGTTCTCGTTCGTACGCAAGGTCTGGGGCACCGGCATCGCACGCGAGGCCGTGGCGGCGATCATCGAACGGGCGCGGGCGCGCGGGATGCACAAGCTCACCGCCGATGTCGATCCGGGCAACCTCCGCTCGCTGGCTTTTCTCAAGCACTTCGGTTTTGCCGTCACCGGCGAGGCGAAGAATACCTGGCAGGTCGGCGGCGTCTGGGTGGACAGCGTCTATTTGGAGCTGAATCTGGCGCAGCCCGAGTAAGGGCTTTCGGGCTTAAGGACGCGACGAAACGGATGGGCTAGGACTGTAAGGCCCTCACTCTAAGCGTGTCGAAGGGGGAGGCCACTCTTGTAGTGGAGATAATATATCCTATGTAATAGGACGCCATTCCAGAAAGGATATTTATGCCGACCCTGTTTGAGCCGCTGAAGGCGGGCGCTTTGGAATTGCCCAATCGCATCGTCATGGCGCCGCTGACCCGTACCCGCGCCACGCCCGACGGCCGCGTGCCGGTTGATTTGATGGTCGAATACTATCGCCAGCGCGCGTCCGCCGGACTGATCCTCACCGAGGCCACCAGCGTTGATCCGATGGGCGTTGGTTATCCACGTACCCCAGGCATCTGGAGCGACGAACAGACCGAAGGCTGGAAGCCGGTGACCAAGGCTGTACACGACGCCGGTGGACGGATCGTGTTGCAGCTTTGGCATGTCGGGCGCATTTCCGATCCGGTCTATCTCGACGGCAAGACTCCGGTGGCGCCCAGCGCTATCCGGCCCAAAGGCCATGTCAGCTTGGTGCGGCCGATCAAGGAATATGTCACGCCGCGCGCGCTTGCGCTTGACGAAATTCCCGGTGTCATCGCCGCGTACAAGAAGGGCGCCCAGAATGCCAAGACGGCCGGTTTCGACGGCGTCGAAATCCATGGCGCCAACGGTTATCTGCTCGATCAGTTCCTGCAGGATTCGACCAACAAGCGCACCGACAGATACGGCGGTTCGATTGAAAACCGCGCCCGGCTGACGCTGGAAGTTGTCGATGCCGTCGCCGAGGTCTGGGGCGCGGATCGCGTTGGCCTGCATCTGGCGCCACGCGGCGACGGGCAGGACATGGGCGATTCCGATCCGCTGGCGACGTTCTCCTATGTGGCTCGCGAGACCGGCAAACGCGGTCTGGCGTTCCTGTTTGCCCGCGAGTTTCGCGGCGACGATTCCATCGGCCCGCGCCTCAAGGAAGCGTTCGGCGGCGCCACTATCGCCAACGAAGGCTTCAACCAAGCGAGTGCCGAGCAGGCGCTGAAAGACGGCGTCGCCGATGCGGTCGCGTTCGGCAAGGACTACATCGCCAATCCCGATCTGGTGGAGCGGTTCAAGGCCGGCGCGCCGCTCAACGCATGGGACGCTTCTACTTTCCACGCGCCCGACGCGCACGGCTACACGGACTACCCGGCGCTGTAGCGGATACGGGCGGTGCGACAGGAATCACGGCTACTCAAGTGTAGAAAATAACTGCTACACTTTGAGTGGCCGGTTTCCAGGACTTCCATCATGCCCAGATTCGACAAATCGACGCTTCCTTCTCGTCACGTCACCGAAGGCCCCGAGCGGGCGCCGCACCGTTCCTACTATTACGCCATGGGCCTCACCGAGGAAGAAATCCACCGTCCGTTCGTCGGCGTGGTCTCGGCCTGGAACGAAGCGGCGCCTTGCAATATCGCGCTGATGCGCCAAGCGCAGGCCGCCAAGAAAGGCGTCAAGGAAGCCGGTGGAACGCCGCGCGAATTCTGCACCATCACGGTCACCGACGGCATCGCCATGGGCCATGAGGGCATGCGCTCCTCGCTGGTCAGCCGCGAAGTTATCGCCGACAGCGTCGAACTCACGGTGCGCGGGCATTGTTACGACGCCATCGTCGGCATCGCGGGCTGCGACAAGTCTCTGCCGGGCATGATGATGAGCATGCTGCGTCTCAACGTGCCGAGTGTGTTCCTGTACGGCGGCACCATCATGCCGGGCCGCCACAAGGGCAAAGACGTGACCGTTGTGGATGTGTTCGAAGGCGTCGGCCAGCACTCGGCCGGTAAGATGGACGCGTGCGAACTTTCCGAACTCGAACGCCATGCTTGCCCGGGTGCGGGCGCTTGCGGTGGCCAGTTTACCGCCAACACCATGGCCTGCGTCTCTGAAGCGATCGGCTTGGCGCTGCCGTATTCGGCCGGTCCGCCCGCCGAACTGTTGGCGCGCGACGACTATGCGCTGCTGTCCGGCAAGGCGGTGATGAACCTGATCGAAAAGCGCATCCGTCCGCGCGACATCTGCACCAGGAAAGCGTTCGAGAACGCGGCGGCGCTGGTGGCGGCGACTGGCGGCTCGACCAATACCGCGCTGCATCTGCCGGCGATGGCCAACGAAGCGGGCATCGATTTCGATTTGTTCGACGTGGCGGAAATCTTCAAGCGCACGCCGTATCTGGCGTCGATGAAGCCGGGCGGCAAATACGTCGCCAAGGACTTGTGGGAAGCAGGCGGCGTGCCGATGCTGCTGAAGGTTCTCCTTGATGGCGGCTATATCGACGGTTCGTGCCTGACGGTGACCGGCAAGACGGTGGCCGGGAATTTGGCGGACGTGAAATTCAATCCTGACCAAAAGGTGATCGTCGATCTTGATCACGCTCTGGCGCCAACCGGCGGCGTTGTCGGTCTCAAGGGCAATCTCGCGCCCGAAGGCGCCATCGTGAAGATCGCCGGTCTCAAGCATATCAAGCACCAAGGCCCGGCGCGCGTGTTCGACGGGGAAGATGCTGCGTTCGAGGCGGTGCAGAAACGCGACTACAAGCCGGGCGATGTCCTCGTCATCCGCAACGAGGGTCCCAAGGGCGGCCCCGGCATGCGCGAAATGCTGTCCACAACGGCGGCGCTGTATGGCCAAGGCGTCGAGAATATCGCGCTGGTCACTGACGGACGTTTCTCCGGCGGCACGCGTGGGCTTTGCGTCGGCCATGTCGGTCCCGAAGCAGCCGATGGCGGGCCTATCGCGCTGTTGAAAGACGGCGACGTCATCACCATCGACGCCGAAACCGGACGGATCGACGTCAGCGTGTCGGAGGCCGAATTCGCCGAGCGCAAAAAGACTTGGAAGCCGAAGGCGCCGCTTTATGCCTCGGGAGCACTCTATCGGTATTCGAAAAATGTGGGACCGGCCCGGTTCGGCGCGGTGACGACGCCGGGCGCCAAGGCGGAAGTCACCTGCTACGCCGATATTTAGTCTAACCACCTTTTGGGTGCGGTAATTCTGAAATGTTGACATTATAATCGCCCTTCTGAAGCATGGAGTCGGGGGGCGATAGTCAATGTGTCATTCACAGTGGAAAGCAGCAGCTGCATTCTGGGCCGTTCTCGCCCTGGCGGGTGCGGCGCATGCCGCGGACATCGGATCGGTTCGCAATACCGCAGTCCAGTTGAAGTTCGATCTCAAGCCGCTGCAGTCTCAGGAAGCGGTGCTGAAGGTCTTCGTGGCGCACGCCGACAATTATGTCGACTGGTGCACCGACAGCAATCCTGGCGGCCGCTGCTTTAACGATCTCAGCCTCGGCAAGATCATCAACATCCACTTGTTCAGAACGCAGATCGATTTCGATCGCGGTGGATTGGACAAGAGTATTTCCCTGAAGGTCGCCGACATTGCCACTGTCGAGTTGTACGAGTTTCCCGGCTTGCTTGAGCCGTTTCCGTACAGCATCAGGATCGTTATGAAACCGGTCGACAATATCACCATGTCCTATTGGTTCAGGGTGCGGACGCCGGGTGTGGGAGCAGACCTGGCCAACGCCCTGCTATCGTTGCCGTCATTGGCTGCCGGTGATCTCGCGCCACCTGCCGGCGCGCCGGTGAAGCTGGGCGTCAGCGTACGTGACCTCATTCCGGACGAAGCGCGGCAGGCCGGTGTGGCTAGCGGCGTCTATATCGGTAGTGTCGATGCCGGTTCTCTCGCAGAACAGATCGATCTGAAGAAGGGTGACTTTCTGTTGGAAATCGACGGCGTGAAGATCGACGGCATTGAGGCTATGCAGCGGCAACTTGCGAAGGGGGCGATCAAAACCGTCGTGGTCTGGCGCGGCGGCAAGCTTCTGTCGCTCGGCGTTCTGAGCAAACTGTAGGCGGACTGCAATTAACCACTGCTTTTGCCGTCCGAGTTCCTGGCGGGCGTGGCTTTGCCGCATCGGCTGGTAATTCGATGAGTCTTCGGGCCTCGACTTGGGGGACCCGCCGGTTACAATCCACGCCAAAGCCTGGGGGCAGGGCGATGGGGCATCGGTGCGGGTGGGATCTGAATTGCGTGGTCGGCCGTTTCATGGCCGTCGCGACGACGATCTTCTGCGCTGGGCTGATCGTTCTGGCGACTTCATCGGTGGTGCAGGCGCACTATCAGGCGATTTCTTACGGCCCGCCGCCCGACGTGAAGGCCGCTATTCTTTCCGAGCCCGCACCGCCGCCCGGCACGCAGCTTTGGTTCTCCCCAGACTACAAACCGGGTGATCCGCACCTCATCAGTGTGGTGGCCGGTGGCGACGTGATGATGGGCTCGCGCGACATCGCGCTGAATCCGGCGATCGTTCCCGGCGTCGATGCTTCCACGCTGATCGGACCCGATCTGGCCGCCATCTTCCGCCGCGCCGACATGTCCTTCGTCAACTTGGAAGGGCCGCTCTACGACGGCAGCGAACCGAGCACAAAATCCGGTTGCGGGCGCTGCTATTCGTTCCACAGTCCGTCGTATTATGGCGACGTGCTGGCGTCGTTGCGGATCGCGGCAGTCAGTCTCGCCAACAACCACAGCGGCGATTACGGCACTGCCGGGCGCGCTTCCACCATCGCCGAACTCAAGAAACGCGGCATCGGCTTGTGCGGTCTCGATGAGGACGGCGCCCGCTTTGCAACGATTGCCTTGCGCGACGGGCGGCAGGCGGCGGCGATCGGGTTCGCACCCAATGACGGTACGCTCAATATCAACGACATCGATGATGCCGCCGCGCGCGTGCGCGAGTTGAAGAAAACACATGCGGTGGTGATCGTTTGGTTCCACGGCGGCGGCGAGGGCTGGGATCACGCCCACATCCCGCCAGGCCATGAAGAATTTGCCGGCGAGGATCGCGGCGACGTGACCAGCTTTGCCCATGCGATGATCGAGGCGGGCGCCGACATCGTTCTCGGCAGCGGGCCGCATGTGCCGCGAGCGCTGGAAATCTATCGCGATCACTTGATCGCCTACAGCCTCGGAAATTTCTGGACTTATGACGGCGTGTCGACCACCGAAGTGCGCGGTCTGGGTCCGGTTGTGGAAGCCTGGCTCGCGCCCGACGGCAGAATCGCGGGGCTCACGCTTCACTCGACAAGTCAGAATGGAACCGGCGTGCCTCGCCTCGATCCAGCGGACGAAGCGGCGCGTTATGTCTATTACCTGACACGCAGCGACTTCCCGGATACGGGTGCGAGACTGGCGGGGGCAATAGGCGAGAAGGCAAAAGCTGAGGGCCTCGTCGCAACCCGTGCGCCGGGAAAGTGAGCCGGCGACCCTGTTAAGCATAAAGGTGTTGCCCCTTGCTCTCGCGAAGGGGGGTCCGTAAGCTCGCAGTAGAAAATCGGGGTGTGCGGGACTCATGAGGCTATCCACCGTTGGTGCCATTTTGGCAGGCGTGATGGCGTTCGGCGCGGCGCTGGCCAATGACGACCAGCTTGCTTGGTTCCAGAGTTCGAGCATCTTCCATTCGGGTCTGCGCGAGGCACACACGATCGCGCTCACCTTCGACGACGGTCCGGCCGGTCACACCAACGATGTGCTCACTGCCCTCAAGGCGCATAACGTGCGGGCGACATTCTTCATCGTCGGCAATGCGGCCAAGACTCATCACGCCACGCTGGCGCGCATCGCGGGCGAAGGCCATCTACTCGCCAATCACAGCACGACGCATCCGTTGCTGCGAAGCTCTTATGACGCCCAACCGGAACGCCTGATCAGCCAGCTCCGGATCACCCATGATGAGATCGCGCCCTTCATGAAGCCGGGCGACAAATTCTATTTCCGTGCCCCTTATGGCTATTGGCGTTCGGCGCATGCAAAAATTCTCAATGCCGATCCGGTGTTGCGCAACTACATTGGTCCGATCTATTGGGACATCGGTGGCCAAATCTCAATGCGCGACGGCTACATTATGAGCGCAGCCGACTGGGATTGCTGGCGCCACAAATGGACGGCGCAGACCTGCGCCAAAGGCTACTTGCGCGAAATCCGCCGCTCCGACGGCGGTGTGGTGCTGATCCACTCGCTGTATGCGAAATCGGCCGAGATGACCGACATCATCGTCGAGGCGATGCAGGAAGAAGGCTATCGGTTTGTGCGGCTCGATGAAGTGCCAGAATACCGGCAGTACGAGACCCCACAGACCGCCCCGGCCATTGCCGCTTTGCCATCGGATCAACGCACCCTGATGCTGGTCAGCAACGACCAAGTGAAGTAGGCCAAGGAAGAACCCGATATCGTCGGGTTTCGGTGGGCGAGTTGCCGTTCTGCGGCAGTGCGCATTGCGGGCTGGCCGGCGGTAAGCGCCGTAGATTTGGCGGGACGTGAACGATGATGACGGGCAATACGTTTACGCTATAGCCCTCTATGGCCCTCCTAAATAGAGCTGCAAACACCTGGCACACATTGGCATAAAGCCGCTCGCTAGCGCGCTAAGCTCCTTGACGAACGAGCGAGAGCAGCCGAACGAATTCATCCGTGTGTGAATCTGACTTCCACCTGTTTGCAAAGCGGCAGATCACATCGAGATTTCTCTCCATTGACCGTCGCTCTCGATCCGACCGAGAGATGCGAAAATGCTTGTAGTCCCCGGTTTAGCCCTGAATCTTTCTGCTCCTGGAAGCGTTGAAACTTAGGGTGCCAGTGGTGGGTGGGGTGTCTGCAAAGAGATGCGATGTTCCCTTGTATTGAAGGAAAAGCTGTCGCGCTACTCCTTTTCTCGTAGCATCCTGCTCGTTGAGAACATTGCCGATGTGCATAAGAATCCATGAACACAAATTGGCATCGCCTATCGCAGCGTGGAGGTCAGCGCTGGCTACGATTTTCACGCTCCGAATATACCGAACCGTGGCGTCGAAAACCTCTTGGGGAGTCTCGTTCTCCGTGTGCCAGATACCTCCAGAGACCATCAACAATCTGGCTTCTTCGTCCAAGTTGGAGAAAATGACGGCATCGTCATAAACGTCGCTAGATGCCCACACCTCGTGTGACAGGATGTTTCTGAGTTCGTACAGGTCCCGGAACAGAAGCCGCGCATAGCATCGTACTTGACGCAGTTGGATAAGGGGCTGAGTTGATTCAGAAAAGCGGTTCTTCATCGGCAAACGAAGGATCGCGATATGCAGAATTTCTTCTCAGCCGCCTTATCCGAGGCGGTATCAAGCCACATCCGGTTGTCGCCGACAAGGCAGGAAACGCTGGGTTGGCTGGTCTATCTGGTGATGCGGCAGGGCACGATCTGCCTGTGGCGACTGGCGGCACATGTGGCGACGGCGGCGCAGACGGCCTCGGTGCGGCGGCGGTTCTACCGGTTCTTTCAGTTTGTGCGGCTTGATGGCGCCGTGGCGGCGCGGATGAACGCCAGCGACTTCTCGCTGACAGGTGCCGACACGCTCCTGACGGAGGGCGCTGCAACGCATGCAACTGTGCCGCAACCATTTTTGTCACGGCTGACGCCTCTGACGGGGCCTTCCTTCTTTTGGAAAAGAAGGGGGTGAAGAGGGTGGTAGCGGGAGAGAAAGTAGACGCAGAGTGAAAGGGGCGTCAGACCTGTCAGCCATGTCGGGGCCGTCAGTTGCGCTTGCGGCTACGATTTTTTACGTGATGCGCGTGCGCCGATTGCACGTGGTCGACTGCTGCCGGGCACGACGGGAATGATATAAGGGGGCAGGCTGCAAATGGGATGTCTTGGATACTATATGGAACCAACATTTCTCCCAAAAGGACGTAATTTTGGCCAGAGTGCTCTAGCAACACGTTGAAATCGGCAGCATGTATAAGCTGGTGGTCGGCCAGTGATCGGATTGAATGTTATGGGGACCGGGTTAGCAGTCCTGGTATCGACGGGTTTCACGGGGCTCGTGGTCGTCGTCCTTTGGCTTTTGAAGGATCGCCGTCGATTGCACCACCGCCTTGCCGACGCTGAAGCGCGCCGCCTGCGAACACAACTCAATCCACACTTTCTCTACAACACTCTGAATGCCATCTCCGAGCTTGGCTACAACGATCCCAAAACGGCCGATGATGTCATAACCCAGCTTAGCCAGTTGTTGCGCAAGTCCCTGGACGACAGTGAACAGACGGAAATAGCCTTGCGCGCCGAGGTCGCCTTCCTGGAGCGCTACCTCAACATCCAAAAGATACTACTGCGAGAGCGGCTTGACGTGGCATTGGAGGTCGCTGCGGACACCCTCAATGCGCGGGTTCCCGGAATGATCATTCAACCGCTGGCGGAAAACGCCCTGACACACGGTGTTGGCGGTGACGGTGTTGCTCGGCTCAGCATCAAAGCCTCCCGTCAGGACGGTGATCTCATCATCGATGTCGAGGATTGGGGCCCAGGATTGAGACAGGATCCGGCGGGGCGGGGCATCGGGCTTAGCAATATCCGCGCGCGCCTGCTCCACCTCTATGAAGATACGGCCCGCCTGGAGTTGCTGGAACGGTCCGGCGGCGGTTTAATGGCCCGACTCGTGATCCCCTTCCATGAAAGCTACGCCTACCGTGAAGCTCCGCGCTCTGATCGTTGATGACATGCCGCTGTCGCGTTCGCGCGTCCGGCGGTATTTGAACGACGAGACTGATGTCGAGGTGGTGGGCGAGTGCGGCAGCGCTGAAGAGGCGCTGGTCGAGGTCGAACGGCAGCGCCCTGATGTGTTGTTTCTGGACGTCCAGATGCCGGGGCTGAACGGCGTTGAACTGGTCGGACGGCTCGCGCCGGAGCGTCGCCCGGCTATCATCTTTATTACCGCCTTCGACGAATTCGCCGTTCAGGCCTTTGCGGCCGAAGCGGTGGACTATTTGCTGAAACCGTTCGACCATGACCGGTTGTCTCAGGCCCTGGCAAAGGTTCGTGTGTATTTAAGCCGCCGCCAAACCACGGAGGTGCCCTATCTGGATCGGATCGCCGTCAAATCTGTCGGACGGATAGATTATGTGAATGCTGGGCTGATCGAGTGGATCGAAACCGCGGGCAATTATCTGTCTTTGCATTGCGGCAAGGAGGCTCACTTGGTTCGCGAAACCATGAGCCAGATCGAAACCCAGCTCGATCCACGGGTGTTTCTGCGCATCCACCGCTCGACCATCGTCCGCATCGATACCGTCCAGTCCGTTGAGCCTTTGTTCAACGGCGACCGAGCCGTGACACTGCGGGACGGCACCAAGCTGACCCTGAGTCGGTCTTATCGCGAGCGCGCCAAAACGGTGCTCGGCGAGCTGTAAGGCTTTTGCGCCATCCCTGAAAGCCCACGGCTCGTCCCAAGGCGGGCACGGCTCGTCACTTTTCCCGCGCCGCCTCAAGCAAACCCCGGGAAAACTGCCCCTCGACACCTTCGAGAAGGCAGATTCGTGGATCGGGCGACTGACGAGAAACGTGACAGCTTGGCGGCGCTGCGACGAGACCCGGAGGCCCTCCCAGGACCATCCGGTGCGCCTTGGCGGTGGCTGCTCATAGTCGTGGCCGCCGTCCTTTTTGTGGCGCTCGCCGGTGGGGTGTGGTGGCTCCTGCAACCGCGGCCAGTGCTGGTAAAGGCGGTCGATGTCATAACTGAGGGCGGCTCGGCGGGCTCGGTTCTCACGGCCTCCGGCTATGTGGTTGCCCAGCAGCAGGCCGCCATCGCTGCCCAGACCACCGGCATGATCGTCGAAGTCTCTGTGCGCGAGGGAGAGAAGGTCGAAAAGGATCAGCTTATAGCCAGGCTAGATGATCGGGCGGCGAAGTCCGCAGCCGACGCTGCGGCCGGGCAGCTCCAAGCCGGAGAGGCGGCGGTTGTCCAATACAAGGCGCTGGCCGAGCGAGCGACAAAGGATCTCAAGCGCAAGCAGGCTTTGGCCGCAGAAGGAGCAGTCAGTCAGGCCGCCCTTGAACAAGCCCTTGCCGATGCCAAGCAGGCCGAGGCCCAGGTGACTTATTACGCGGGCCTCGCCGTGCAGTATCGCAACAACCTGGAATATTACCGCACACAGCTGGCCTACATGGAAATCCGGGCGCCTTTTGCTGGCGTGGTGACCGAGCGCTACGCCCATCCCGGCGAAATGATCTCGCCTGCGGCGGTGGGCGGGTTCACCCAGACCGGCATCTGCACTATCGTTGATATGGCCTCATTGGAGGTCGATGTGGATGTGAACGAGGCGTTTATCGCCCGTCTTTCCGCCGGTCAGGCCGCCGTGGTGACTTTGGATGCCTATCCCGGCCTCAAGCTGCCGGCCCATATCATCACTATTGTACCGACGGCCAACCAGCAGAAGGCCACCGTCAAGGTCCGCGTTGGGCTCGACCATCTCGATCCGCGTGTGCTGCCGCAAATGAGCGCGCAGGTCGCTTTCGAGGCTGGCAAAACCGCCGATATTTCGCTCGCCTCCCTTCTGGTGCCGCGCGAGGCCGTGCAGGGGGCGGGGGACCACGCTTATGTCTGGCGCCTCGAAGGCGGCTTGGCGAAACGCATCGCGGTCAAAGCGGTGCCCGTTCCGGGCGGCCGGATGCGGATTTTGTCCGGTCTGTCAGAGGGTGACCGGGTCATCCTGTCGTCAGATAGTCCGCTCGCCAGCGGCACAAAAGTGCAAGAATCATGAAACAGCAACAGAAGGCCGATGCCATGGCTGCAGCAGCGCTCATCGAACTCAGGAAGGTCACCAAATACTACCGCCGCAAGTCCGAGCGGGTGGATGTGCTGGAAGGCCTCGACCTTTCCGTCCCGAATGGGGATTTCCTGGCCTTGATGGCACCATCGGGCAAGGGCAAGAGCACCTTGCTGAATCTCATCGGCGGCATCGACCGGGCGAATGCGGGCGACGTGATCGTCGCCGGACAATCGCTGACCAAGATGGGCGAGGGCGCGCTGGCCGACTGGCGCTCGCGCCATATCGGTTTCGTTTTCCAACTCTATCACCTGATGCCCGCGCTGACGGCGCGTCAGAACGTCGAACTGCCGCTGCTTCTGATGAGCCTCTCCGCTGCTGAGCGCAAGAAGCGGGCGCTCGCCGCGCTTGCTGTCACGGACATGGCTGATCGCGCCGGGTTCAAGCCGGCGGAATTATCGGGCGGCCAGCAACAGCGGGTCTCCATTGCGCGGGCCATCGTCACCGATCCGCCGATTCTTCTTTGCGACGAACCGACCGGCGATCTCGACCGCAAGACGGGTGACGAAGTGCTGCGGCTTCTGCAAATTCTCAATGCCGAGCATGGCAAAACCATCCTGATGGTGACGCACGATCCGCGTGCCGCCGCACGGGCCAAGCGCACACTCTTTCTCAACAACCGGGTGCTGTCGGAAGAACCGGAGGCCTGACGTGAACGATACTTCTCTCATCTTCGGCGCCTTCCGCCGTCACATGATGCGCACGCTCTTCACCGTGCTGTCGATCACCATCGCCTTCGCCGTCTATCTTGTGCTCGCTAGCTTTTATAACGGCATCAATGGCGTCACCTATTACGCCAATGCTCAGCGCATGATGGTCTGGGGCGAAACCGCGCGGCTGCCGCTCGCTTATCTGCCGAAGGTCGCCGGTATCCCAGGCGTGACGGCCGTGAACTATTTCACAGCCTTCGCCGCTGAGTACGCCAATGCCAAGAAGTGGGTTTATGTCATGGGCGTCGAGCCCAACGCCTATTTCAAGGTCTTCCCGGAATACAAATTGGGCGATGCCGAAAAGCAGACTTTCCTCGCCGACCGCCAAGGCGCCGTCACCGGAGCCGTGCTTGCGAAGAAAATGGGATGGAAGGTTGGCGACACGATTCGCCTGCAGTCCGGCCCAGTTCAGAAAAGCGGTAGCACGGTTTGGGTTTTCCATTTGGTTGGCATCCTTGGCGCCCCGAATCTGCCGGAAGGCTACCAGGAAGGCTTCATTGCCCATTATGCGTATATCAATGAGGGCCTCGCCGATGTTGCACACAAGGATACGGCCAACAATTTTCAGGTGATGGTGGATGATCCGCGCCGGGTCAACGACGTCGCCCATCGTATCGAAGCGCTCTTCGCCCACGCCAGTCCGCCGACGCTTGCGGCCCCCGATCAATTGCTGGTGGGCAGCGTCCTCAAGTCCTTCGGCGACATCAGCGCGCTTCTGGTGGCGATCTGTGCCGCGGTCTTCTTCTCCATGCTGCTGGTCACCGGCAATACCATGGCGAGTTCTGTTCGCGACCGTTTGCACGAATTTGCGCTTCTCAGGGCACTCGGGTTTACCCGCTTGCGTGTCGCCGCGCTGGTGTTGCGGGAGGCCGCAGTCTTGATCGGAACGGGGGCTGTGCTTGGCGTCGCGCTGGGCTGGCAGATCTATGGCGCCATGAAAGACATGGTGACACAGAACTTGCCCGCGTTTGTCGTCACTTGGCAGGCGCTTGCCTTCGCGGCGCTGCTGGCGCTCGCCTTTGCGTTAATCACGGGATTGTTGCCCGCAAGGCGGGTCACAAAATTGGCTGTGGCCGACACGTTGCGGAGGAGCTAAGCGATGCTTTCCCAAACCAAAGCCCTTTGCGCCTGGAATTTTCGCAGCCTTCGCCAGCGCCCCGGCGGCGCTCTGGTAGTCGTAACCGCCTTCTTTGCCGTGGTGCTGGTCTTCACCTCCGTTCTCGCCGCGCGCGACGGCTTGGCCGCGAGTGGGGTGCGTCCGGACGCCGAATCCATCGCGGTCGTATCCACTGGCGGACAGTTTGGCCCCGATCTCATGAGTACAGTCGGCCAGATGCCGGGTGTTGCGCGCGCTGGCAAGACGCCTTCCATCGTCGGCACGATCCAAGGCACTATGCTGCTGCGCGACCGCAAGCCCGACACCATAGACATTGCCGCGATCATCGGTATTTCCCGCAGCGACATCGCTGTGCTGCCGAATGCCCACATCACGCAAGGACGGTTGTTCCGCCCCGGGCTCGATGAAGTGGTGATTGGCGAGGGCTCTTTGCGGCTTTATCCCGAATACACGATCGGCCATTCGATTGTCTGGCAGCATCGGCGCTGGCAGATCGTCGGCGTGTTCACCACCGGCAGCGATATTCAAGACTCCCTGTTCTGGGCCGATCTGCGTCAGGTTCAGAGCGCGATGAATGTCGGAGACAAATATGATGCTGTCTTCGTGCGGCTCGCTTCGCACAGCGCTCTTGCGCCCTTCAAAGCGGCGACCGAAAAACAACCCCGGATCGGTGCCAAGGTGCAGCGTCTTTCCGAACGCGATAGCGACACAGGCAAGGAACTCCGCATGGTGCTGACGCTGGTGGATGGCGTCATCACATTGCTGATGGCCGTCGGCGCGGTGTTTGCGGCGCTCAATGTGATGTACGCCACCGTCGACAGGCGCAGCGGTGAGCTGGGCGTATTGCGCGCCTTGGGTTTCTCGCGGCTTCCCATTCTTGCTGCCATTCTGTCGGAGTCGCTCGTCCTCGCGGGAATTGGTGGCGCGGTCGGCGTTATGGCGGCAGCGCTGTTGCTCAACGGCTTTGAGACCTCGACGATTGCTTCGCGCTGGGCGGTCGCTTTCCGCTTCGCCGTCACTCCCTCCGCTGTCATCACGGCCTTGGCGCTTACCCTCGGTATGGGTTTGATCGGCGGCTTGTTTCCGGCCATCCGAGCGGCGCGTCGGCCCATCGCGGCGGCATTGCGGGAGGAGTAGGTTGCAGTGCCGCTCACGCCTTTGCACGTTCGTGAGTGGCGCGCGCTTGATATCACGCGACGCGGATCAACGGTGTCAGCGCCATTCTCGAGAAGCAAAGACCTTTTGAAGTGGGGCCTTATGTGGGACCCAAAATGCAAAGGCAGAAAATATTCAGCTATAGCAAATGGATAGACATGAAACTGGCGGATGGGGAGGGATTCGAACCCCCGGACCCGGTGAAGGGTCGTCGGTTTTCAAGACCGATGCATTAAACCGCTCTGCCACCCATCCGTCGCCATCCAGATAACCGGGCCGGCGATGCCGTGCAAGGCGACCACAATAGCCTGAAATCGCAAGGAAAGCTGAAACGTCCCTACAATCGGTCTTCCGTATCGTGGCGCCATCCTTTACCTATTGGTCCACGGGAGCAGAATCCACTCTGCGAGTCGGATTTTGCGCTTGTTTGTTGTTTTGTCGCGCAACCTTGCGGAAACCCGCTGCACACTTTTCCGGGTTGCGCTTCAGAGGGACTGATTCCGCAAAGATGCGTGGATTATCGGGAAAAGCCTGTGCCGGATTGTTGCTTGCCGCTCTCGTGGCAGGCTGTGCGACACCGACGCCCGAAGCACCCAAGGTCACCGTGCCGCCGAACTCGGGGGTGTACCGGGTCGGACAGCCCTATCAGATCGGCGGTACCTGGTATTACCCGCGCGAGCAGCCCGATTACGACGAAACCGGCATCGCCTCGTGGTATGGGCCCGGCTTCTACGGCAACCCCACCGCCGACGGTGAGCTGTTCACCTCCAAGGACCTGACCGCGGCGCATAAGACGTTGCCGCTGCCGGTCAATGTCCGCGTCACCAATCTCGATAACGGCCAATCGCTGATCGTGCGGGTCAACGATCGCGGACCGTTCGCCCAAGGGCGCATCATCGATCTGTCGGAGCGGGCCGCGCGTTTGCTCGGCTTCTACGAAAAAGGAACCGCGCGGGTGCGGGTGCAATACGTCGCGCGCGCCGATCTGCCGACCGGCCAGCCGCAGCCCTTCGGGGCCGGTACGCCCGTAGAGGTCCAGAATGCGGTGCCGAAGGTCACCACCGGCAAGGTCGAGACCGAAACGCTGCCCGCGGTTCCCGGCACGCGCGAAGCTGCGCAAAAGCCGCTGCACCAATTGCCCAAACCGACGCAAACCGCCACGATCGGTAGCGCCGATGCGGGCGCTCTGCCGTCCGGGCAGGTGGTGCACGTGCCGGTGCCGACAGTAACGCATCTGTTTGTCCAGCTTGGCGCGTTCTCGAATTACACCAATGCGGCGCGGCTGGCGGCGCGCCTGGGGCCGGATGTGAAAATTTCTGCCATTCAACGGGGTGGGCAAACGCTCTATAGAGTGCGTTCGGGTCCGTTCGCCGCGACCGAAGATGCCGACGCCGCGCTGTCGAGACTTTTGAGTCTTGGTGGTGCCGACGCGCACATCATCGTCGAGCCATAGGCCGTTTTCGTTTCGCCAGTTTGTTTTGTCGCGTTTTCGGGCGGAAAACCGGTTTCCACTTTTCCTGAAAACGCTCCGGGAGGTTTCTTTATGCCGCGTTTGCGCATCTTGTTCGCCATGCTTGCTGTTCTTGGTCTTGTTGCTGCGCCGGCCAGTGCCGTGATGGGCACCAGCGCCGAGCATGCCCTATTGATGGACGGCGAAACCGGGCAAGTGCTGTGGGCTAAGGATGGCTTTGCGCCGATGGCGCCGGCTTCGATGTCGAAACTGATGACACTGGACGTTCTGTTCCAGCGGCTGAAAGACGGCCGGGTGAAGTTGACCGACAAATTCCCGGTCTCCGAAAAAGCCTGGCGCACCGGCGGCTCCAAGGGGTTTGTGCGGGTCGGCGATCAGCTCACCGTCGAAGACCTCATCAACCGCATCATCGTGGTGTCGGGCAACGACGCCTGCGTCGTGGTTGCCGAAGCGCTCGGCGGCTCGGAGGAGGGCTTCGTCGATCTGATGAACCGGCGGGCCAAGGAAATCGGCCTGGGCGGCTCGCATTTCGTCAATCCGGACGGATTGCCCGAACCGGCGGGCCAGACCATGACGGCTTACGACCTCGCCAAACTGGCGCGGCACCTGATCACCACCTATCCGCAATATTATCATTTCTTCAGCGTCCGCAGTTACACAACCGTCGATCAGGGCAAGTCGATCACCCAGCCCAACCGCAACATGGTGCTCAACAAATTCCCCGGCGCCGACGGATTGAAAACAGGCCATACCGATCTGGCCGGTTACGGCGTCACCGCCTCGGCGGTGCAGGGCGGCCATCGCCTGATCCTGGTGCTCAACGGCCTGCGCTATCCCGATCTCGACAAGGCGCCGCCGGCCAAGCAGGACTGGTTCGCCGAAATGCGCCGCGGTGACGAAGCCGCCCGTGTCCTCGGCATGGCGTTCCGCGAGTTCCGTTCCTATCAGTTGTTCAAGGCCAACGAGATCGCCGGCACCGTGCCGGTGTGGGGCGGCGCCACGAAGACTGTGCCGGTGACGACCGGCAAACCGCTCGCCGTGACGCTGCAGGTCGACAGCCGTGCCAAGATGGTGGTGACAATCAAATCGCTGTCGCCCGCGACGGCGCCAATCAAGGCTGGTCAGAAAGTTGGCACGCTGACGGTTGCGGCGCCGGACTTTCCGACCCTGACCGTGCCGCTCTATGCTACGCAAGACGTCAGCCGCGAGAACATTTTCGCGCGCATGGCCAGCGGCATCAAAGCGCTGTTCGGGGGCAAGAAGTAATGGCCAAAATTGGCCGTTTCATCACCTTCGAAGGCGGCGAGGGCACCGGCAAGTCGACGCAAGCCAAACGCTTGGCGGCGGCGCTGGAGGCGCGCAAAATCTCATGCCTCGTTACGCGCGAGCCGGGCGGTTCGCCGGGCGCCGAAGAAATCCGCTCGCTGGTGCTGAAAGGCGATCCGGCACGGTGGAATCCGCTCACCGAAGCGCTGCTGTTCTATGCCGCCCGCGCCGACCATACCGAACGCAAGATCAAACCCGCGTTGGCCGACGGCAAATGGGTGATCTGCGACCGCTATTCGGATTCCTCCTATGCCTATCAGGGCGGCGGCCGCGGACTGGCGCGCGAAACGGTGCGGCGCATCGAGGCGATCGCCATCAACGACTTCAAGCCGGAGCTGACACTGATCCTCGATCTGCCGGTTGAAATCGGCCTCAAGCGGTCGATCGCGCGCCAGGGCAACATCGAAACCCGGTTCGAGGAAATGGACGTCGCCTTCCATGAGCGCATGCGCAAGACCTTCCTCGATATCGCGCGGCGCCATCCCGACCGCTGCGTGGTGATTGATGCCGGCCAGGACATCGACGCCGTGGCCGACGCGGTTTGGCACACTGTCAAGACGCGGTTCCGGTTAAAGTAAGCCATGGCCAAGAAGACCCGCGTCACCGAAACCGCCGAACTCGACCGTGTGGAAGGCGCGCCGCATCCGCGCGAAACGTCCCGCCTGGTCGGGCAAGCCGCGGCTCTCGACATCGTTTCACGGGCGCTGCGCGGCCACCGGCCACCGCAAGCCTGGCTGATCTGCGGCCCGCCCGGCGTCGGCAAGGCAACATTGGCCTACCGCATCGCCCGCTATCTCCTCGCGTTTGGCGCCAGCGATCAAGGACCGGAAAATTTGTCGGTTCCAGCGAACGATCCGGCGGCCGTGCAGATGACGGCGGGATCGCATCCGGGCCTGTTGGTGCTGAAACGCGGCGTCAACAACGAAGGCAAGCTGATGACGGTGCTTGGCCTCAGCGAAATGAGCCGGCTCAATTCATTTTTCGGCATGACCTCCGGCGCTGGCGGCTGGCGCGTCGTGATCGTCGATACCGCCGACGACATGAACGACAACGCCGCCAATGCGCTGCTGAAACTGCTCGAAGAACCGCCGTCGCGGGCGATGTTGCTGCTTTTATCCGACACGCCGGGCAGACTTCTCCCGACCATCCGCTCGCGTTGCCAACGGTTAACCTTGCGGCCGCTTGCCGATGCCGACATGGCGGCGGAACTGACCACGCTGTTGCCGGCCTCCTCCAACGATCAACGCGCGGCATTGGTCAAACTCGCCGGCGGATCGCTCGGCGCGGCGCTTCGGCTTGCCAGCGGCGAGGGGATCACCCTGGCTCAGGAAGCATCAAAGCTGATCGACCGCGCCAGTGCGCCTGATATCGTCGCCCTCAGCCAATTGGCCGACCGGCTGGCACGCATCACCGATGGGCTCGACATGCTCGGCGATTTCCTGGTTCAGGCACTGACCGACCGCATCCGCGCCCGGGCGCTGGCCGGACAACCCGGCATGAACAAATGGGTCGACGCGCTGGAACGGCTGCGCCGCTCGTTTGCCCGCACCGATGCGCTGCATCTCGACCCCAAGCAAACACTGCTTGCCGCAGCGCGAGACTTGAACGCCACGGCGCGGCATGCTGGAACGGTCTGATGCTCGTCGACAGTCATTGCCACCTCGAATACGACAGCTTTGCCGCCGAAGGCGACGCCCCGATTGAGCGGATGCACGCGGCCGGCGTCGGTGCTTGTGTCACCATCGGCACCAAGCTTGCCACCTTTCCCAAAACACTGGCGGTGGCGGAACACTTCCCCAACGTCTGGTGTTCGGTCGGGGTGCATCCCGATGCGGCCGAACTCGAGCCGCTGACCGACGCCACCGCCTTGGTCGAACACACCAAGCACCCCAAAGTGATCGGCATCGGCGAAACCGGGCTCGACTATCATTACCCAACGCCGTCGCAGGCGGCACAGGCGATGAACTTTCTGGTTCATATTGATGCGGCGCAGGAAACCCGGCTGCCGCTGGTCATTCACACCCGCGACGCCGAAGACGACACCATCGCCATGCTGGAAGAGAAGATGAAGCGGGCGCCATTTACCGGCGTGCTGCATTGCTTTTCCGGCAGCGCCAAACTGGCGGAGGCGGGGCTTCGCCTGGGCCTTTATGTTTCGGCCTCGGGCATCATCACCTTCAAGAATGCGGACGCCTTGCGCGACATCTTCCGCGAGGTGCCGATGGACCGGCTGCTGGTCGAAACGGATTCGCCGTATCTGGCGCCGATCCCGCACCGGGGCAAACGCAACGAGCCGTCTTTTGTGATCCATACGGCCGCGGCACTGGCGACTCTGAAAGGCGTTTTGCCCGACGCGATTGCGGCGCAGACGACCGAAAACTTCTTCCGCCTGTTCACCAAGGCGGTGCTGGCATGAGTGACATTGTACTCACGGTTCTAGGTTGCGGCTCCTCGGCCGGGGTGCCGCGTCTGGGCGGACCAGACCTTGCCGGCGACTGGGGCAAGTGCGATCCGACCAATCCGAAAAACTACCGTACCCGCTGTTCAGTGCTGGTCGAACGGCGGAGCGAAAGCGGTGTCACCCGCGTATTGGTCGATACTGCGCCGGACCTTCGCACCCAGCTGCTCGCGGCACGGGTGGCGCAAGTGGACGCGGTCTTGATCACCCACGACCACGCCGACCAGATTCACGGCTTCGACGATCTGCGCCAGATCGCGCATTACACCAAGAAGCGCGTCGAGGTTTGGGCCGATGCGGACACCGCCAAGACCCTGATGAGCCGCTTCGGCTATTGCTTCACACAGCCCAAAGGCAGCGGTTATCCGCCGATCTGTAATCTCAACATCATTGCCGAACCGTTCGCACCGTTTGTGCTGGCCGGGGCAGGGGGCCCTCTTCCGGTTCAGGCGTTCGGGCAGCAACACGGTTCCATTCGATCGCTCGGCTTTCGCTTCGGCCTGGTGGCCTATTCGCCCGACGTCAACAAGCTCGACGAAAATGCGTTTGCGGCACTGGCGGGCACCGAAGTCTGGCTTGTCGACGCGCTGCGCCACAAACCGCACCCGAGCCACGCCCATGTCGCACTGGCACTGGAATGGATCGCGCGGGTGAAACCGCTTCAGGCGGTGCTGACCAATTTGCACCAGGATCTTGATTATGAAGTCCTGAAAAACAGCCTTCCTGCGGGGGTGGAACCGGCTTATGACGGCTTAACGGTACGCGCGGAGAATTGACCCTGCTGGACATGACCGAACCCCGAGTCAAAGCGGCCCGTATCTGGTTCGCAGTCATGCTGGTGACGGCTGCTGCGGTGGCGTTCGCGTTCAAGCATGTCGATCTCGTCGTGTTGGCGAAGGTGTTGCCATATTCCAACCGCTTTGAAGGGCTGGGCAAAGGGCTGGCCAGCGCTGTTCTGCTGGCGTTCGAAGCCCTGATGTTCCTGGGACTGGCAATCGTCCGCTTTGTCCGGGGCAAGCTTTCGCCGCTCGGCCGGGCGACCGCGGTCGCCTGTGTCAGTTCGATTTGCGTCTACGCGATCAATGCCAACGTTCTGAAGATCCTGTTCGGCGTCCCGGCGCCTTGGCAAGTTCTGTATGGCTCGCCGCATACCGCCCACTTCCTCCAGGGCACGGTCGAGAGCTGCTTTCCATCCGGTCATATGGCGCTGGCGGGGGCTTTCGCCGGCGCGCTGATGCGCCATTACCCGAAGAGTATCTTGCCGCTCGCGGGGTTACTGGCCGTGGCGGGCGGTCTGTTGATCGCCGGTAGCTGGCACTTTGTCAGCGATGTTCTGGCCGGGACCTTCGTCGGCGTGACAGCGGGCCTGTTGGCCGCCGAAGTTTGGATCGCGCACGAGCGGTCTCAGGCGTCCTGATTCAAATATTGGGATATAGTGGAAATGGGGAAACCTCCTGCATTGTTCAAGGGAGTTTTCCTTAGCTGCACAGTTTGTCGCAGTCGTGTGAAATTATAGCGCAAAATCAGTAGGATAGGGCGCAACACCCTGCCCGGTCCTCGACCTTTCGGCTAAGAACGGATCGCAAATCAGCGGGCAGGGCGACGAAATGACCGTTTTTACCGGCCCTGGTGGCGGAAGTTGCGGCCCTTGTTGGCGATCTGGCCGCCGAGATGTTTGCCGCCGCCTTTGCCGGGGAATTGCGCAGCGATATTTGGCGGTACGCCGCCGATCGGGGCCTTCAGGGGCCGCTTGGTTTCGTCGTGCAGATGCTCGGCAACGGGTAGCTCGGGCTCGACCGGGGTTTCGCCAGTGGTGGGCTTCTTGGGCATTGGGGACTCCTGCGTTCAAGCTGATAATCATTATACGACGTGTATGACCGCAAGCTTAGGGTAAATTCGTGTCGCATAGCTGGTATGTTGGATTTCTCATAATATATCTTATACGAACCGCAGCTACGACTGGGCACAGGAAAATCGTTGCGTATTTCCCGACGAGCCTTGCCCCACGCCGGGCTTCGCCGCTTTATCCCGGTCATGACCATTCCGACCAAAGACCTGCCCGGCCTGCTGGCGCTGATGGCGCGGCTGCGCGATTCCGAAACCGGCTGCCCCTGGGATCGCGAGCAGACCTTCGCCACCATCGCACCATTCACCATCGAAGAAGCCTATGAGGTCGCCGCGGCGATCGAAGACGGCGACTTTCCGCACCTGAAGGAAGAACTCGGCGACCTGCTGTTCCAGGTCGTTTTCCACGCCCGGATGGCTGAGGAACGCGGGCTTTTCGGCTTTCAGGACGTGGTGGCAACATTGGTCGCCAAAATGGTAGCGCGGCACCCGCACATCTTCGCCGAGGTCGAGCGACCCGAGAATGCCGCCGCCCAGACCGAAGCCTGGGAAGCGCTGAAGGCGCGCGAACGGGCCGCCAAGCACGCCTCCATTCTCGACGACGTGCCCCGCGCCCTGCCCGCGCTAATGCGTGCCGAGAAACTTCAAAAGCGCGCTTCAAAGGTCGGATTCGATTGGGATAGTGCCCCCAGGGTGGTGGAGAAGCTGACCGAGGAAGCGACCGAGATTTGTGACGCCCAAGCCGAGGGCGCCGGGCCGGAAAAACTGGAAGAAGAAGTCGGGGACCTGCTGTTTGTGGTCGCCAACCTCGCCCGCCATTTGAAGGTCGATCCGGAAAAAGCCCTGCGCTCGGCCAATGCCAAATTCGTCAGGCGATTCGGGCACATCGAAGCCAGTCTTAAAGCGGCAGGAAGGTCTTGCGCCGAGGCGAGCCTGGAGGAGATGGAAGTGCTGTGGGTCGAGGCGAAGGGGATGGAAAAGGGCGAATAGCGAATAGGGCGTAGCGAATAGGGATTTTTTGTCCTCTACTCGCTATTCGCCACTCACACTTCGCTTACTTTAACTATCGCCTAGATCACCCTGCTCCAGCAGCATTTTCGTGCCGAAGCGATTGGCGAATTTTTCCAGTTCGGCGGGGGTGGCCGAAAGCGTCAGGGTGACGGCGGTATCGTCGCCATAGGTCCGTTCCAGCACCTGGCTGTGGCGGTAGACCCAGGCCAGCGCTCCGCCGTCCGCCGCATCCAGGGTCAAGCCGAACTGAATGTTGGCATTGGACAGATCGGCCTCAAACCGGGCCAAAAGCCGACTCAACCCCTCGCCGGTCTTAGCGGAAACGGCGACCGGCAGGCCGGGCCGATGAGGGCCGTTGAGCAGCGCGTCGGACACTTCGGGTTCCAACAGATCGATCTTGTTGAGGACCTCGATACTCGGCCGATCTGTCCCCAATTCGATCCCCAGCTCGCCTAGCACTTTAAGAACGTCCACCTTTTGTGCTTCTGACTCCAGGTGCGCCGCGTCACGAACGTGAACAATCAGGTCGGCCTCGAGCACCTCCTCCAAGGTGGCGCGGAAGGCGGCGACCAGCTCGTGCGGCAGGTCGGCGATGAAACCCACCGTGTCCGACAGGATCACCTTGGTCCCGTTCGGCAGCTTGAGGCCGCGCATGGTCGGGTCGAGGGTGGCGAACAGGACGTCTTTGGCGAACACCTTGGCGGCGGTCAGCTTGTTGAACAGGGTCGATTTGCCGGCATTGGTGTAGCCGACGAGCGCGACCACCGGGAACGGCACCCGGCGCCGGGCCTTGCGCTGAAGACTGCGGGTGCGCTTCACACTCTCAATCTCGCGCCGGATCTTGGCCAGCCGCGCGCCGATCAGCCGGCGGTCGGTTTCGATCTGGGTTTCGCCCGGGCCACCGAGGAAGCCGAAGCCGCCGCGCTGGCGCTCCAGATGGGTCCACGACCGTACCAGCCGGGACCGCTGCCAGGTCAAATGCGCCAGCTCGACCTGAAGCCGGCCTTCGCGGGTGCGGGCCCGTTCGCCGAAGATTTCGAGGATCAGCGCGGTGCGGTCGAGCACCTTGGTCTTCCAGGCCTGCTCGAGGTTGCGCTGTTGCACCGGCGAAAGCTGCGCGTTGACGATCACCACCTCGGGCTCGACGGCCCGGCAGTCGGCAGCGATCTCCTCGACCTTGCCGGACCCGATCAGCGTTGCGGGTATCGGGCGGCCCAAGGGCACGATATGGCGCGAGACAACATTGAGCCCGATGGCAGCCGTGAGGCCGACCGCTTCCGCCAGGCGTGCATCCGCATCGCGGTCGTGGGTTTCGACTCGCGACTTCGGCTCAACGTGCACGACGATGGCCGTACGCGGACGTACGGCTAGGTCTTCGCTTTCGCTCAAAGCTTATACAGTTTCAGCGACAGTTTCCTGCTCCTGGAGCTGAATCGGCCCCATCGGCATCACGGTGGAAATCGCATGCTTGTAGACAAGCTGGGCCTGGCCGTCGCGGCGCAGCAGCACGCAGAAATTGTCAAACCACGTGATATTCCCCTGAAGCTTGACCCCGTTCACCAAAAAGATCGTAACGGAGGATTTCGACTTCCGGACTGCATTCAGAAATGTGTCCTGCAGGTTTTGCTGTTTTTCGCTCATCTTTATACCCGTCTGCTTATTGGCCCCGCGTGTCCCGCGAAGCGTGTCGGTACAGCATAAGGGGTTCGGGGACCTAGATGAAACCCTCAAGCGAAAACTAGACGGCCGGGGCCGTACAGTACCGCACGCCCCGGTTCAGGCTTTGGCGGCGTAAAGCGCGGCCAGGCGCTGGGTCAGTGGCCCAGGCTTGCCGTCGCCGACCGGGTGGCCGTCGACCACCACAATCGGGATCGCAGCTGCCGAGGCGGCGGTCAGGAACGCCTCGCGGGCGCCCAAGGCCTCGGCGGGCGTGAAGGCCCGTTCTACAATGGGAATTCCGGCTTCCGTCGCAGCCTGGAGCAGCACCCGCCGGGTGACGCCGGGCAGGATCGCCTGGGTCAGATTGCGGGTGATGAGGTGCCCTTCCCGGTCCACGATCCAGGCCGTGGTGGAGGCGCCTTCGGTGACGAAGCCGTCGGAATCGGTGAACCAGACCTCGAATGCACCGGCCCGGCGGGCGGCCGTCTTGGCGAGCAAATTGGCCAGCAATTGCGTGGTCTTAATGTCGCACCTGGCCCAGCGCTGATCGGGCTGGGTGAGGACCGCGACGCCTGTCGCCCGCCGCTTGGCGATGGCGGCGATGTCGAGCCGATGGGCGGTGACGATCAGCGTCGGCTTCGGGGCTGGGTCCGGAATCGGGTGATCACGATGGGTCGCGCCACGGGTGACCTGGAGGTAGAGCAGACCTTCGCTGACCGCGTTGCGGCGGGTGACTTCGCGCATAATGACCTTCAGCGCGGCGCGGCCGACCGGCATCGCCATCTCGATTTCCTTAAGGGAATGTTCGAGGCGATCGAGGTGTTCTTCCTCATCGAGGAAGCGGCCGCCTTTGATGCGGCAGACCTCGTAGATGGAATCGCCGAGCTGCAGCCCGCGGTCCTCGACATGCACGCAGGCGTCGCCGTGAGCGAGATAACGGCCGTCGACATAAGCGATCCGGCCGGCAGGATTACGGGATGACCATTTCATGTGAGGTGCCTTGTTGTCATTCGTTCCTCGCCTGCGCGGGAAGGCCGGAGAGCAAAGCGATCCGGGTGGAGGGCAGACATCATCGTCTGCACCGCCTCCCCGTCTTCGCTACGCTATGCCGGATCGACCTCTCCGCACGGGGGAGGAAAGATTTTGGTTACGCGTTGACGCCTTCGCGGCCGGTCAGGTTGGAGCTGACGCCGAGGGATTTCAGTTTGCGGTGCAGCGCCGAGCGTTCCATGCCGATGAAGGCCGCGGTACGCGAGATGTTGCCACCGAAGCGGTTGATCTGGGCGATGAGATAATCGCGTTCGAAGATTTCGCGAGCCTCGCGCAAAGGCAGCGAGATGACGATATCGGACCGCCCGCCCCCGCTCCACTGCCCATTGGCGCCGAGATCGGACGGCAAGAGGTCGGCGGAAATCGCTTGTGCCGCATCGTCGGTGGCAAGAATGAGAAGGCGTTCCACCACATTGCGGAGCTGGCGGACGTTGCCCGGCCAGTTGTGGGCTTGCAGTACCGCCATGGCGTCATCACCGATCTCGCGGATCGGAAGTCCCGACGCCGCGCTGAGGCGCTTCATGAAATGCTGCACCAGAAGCGGAATGTCGTCGCGACGCTCGCTTAGCGGCGGCACCCGTACCGGCACCACGTTGAGGCGATGGTAAAGGTCCTCGCGGAATTTGCCGGCCCCAATTTCGGCGCGCAGGTCGCTGGAAGTGGAACTGATGACGCGCGCGTCCACCTGCACCCGCTGGGTGCCGCCAACCCGCGTAAAAGTCTGGTCGACCAGAACGCGCAGCACCTTGCCCTGGGTTTCGAGCGGCATGTCGCCGACTTCGTCGAGGAACAGCGTGCCGTTATGGGCAAGCTCGAGGAATCCGATCTTGCGCGGGCCTTCATTGTTTTCGGCGCCGAACAGTTCGGTCTCGATGCGATCCGGCTCCATGGTGGCGCAGTTGACCGCGACGAACGCATTGCCGGCGCGGCGCGAGCGGGCATGGATCAAGCGCGCAATCAGTTCCTTGCCGCAGCCCGGCGGGCCGGAAACAAAGACGCGGCTGTTGGTCGGCGCGATTTTTTCGACCGCCTGACGAGTTTGCGCCATGGCCGAGGATTGGCCGATGAGATCGGTCTCTTCGCCGGCCTTGAGTTTCAGTTCCTGCACTTCGCGCTTCAGACGCGCCGCTTCCAGCGCGCGATGCACGACGTGAATCAAACGGTCGGCCTTGAACGGCTTCTCGATGAAGTCGTAGGCGCCCTTTTTGATCGAGGCGACGGCGGTCTCGATGGTGCCGTGACCGGAGATCATTACCACCGGCAGATCGGGATGCTCACGCTTGATGTGATCGAGAACCTGGATACCGTCGAGCCGGCTGCCCTGCAGCCAGATGTCGAGGACAACGACCTGCGGCCGCCGCTGGCGCAGGGCATTGAGCGCCGCTTCGCTGTCGGCAGCGACCCGCGTCTCATAGCCTTCGTCACCGAGAATCCCGGCAATCAGATCGCGAATGTCCTCCTCGTCATCGACGACCAGGATTTCAGACGCGAGAGGCAATCCGTGTTTGCTCATCGGTTAGACCTTTTTCACGCACAGTTTTTTGCTTGAGGGGAAGCACGAGCGAGACGCGCGCGCCCTTCCCGTCTTCCGCGGCGTCTTCGAGGAGAACCTCGCCGCCATGATCCTCCATGACTTTGCGCACGATGGCCAGCCCAAGGCCGGTGCCCTTCGCGCGCGTCGTGACATACGGTTCGGTCAGGCGATGCCTGTGCTCGGCCGGCAGACCGATGCCGTTGTCGGTAACCCGGAAGGCAACCATCGAGTCTGTTGTTTCGATGGCAACTTCAATTTTTCCGGGCATGTCGTCACCGGCGGCAACGCGCGAGGCGATACCTTCGGTGGCGTTCTTGATGATATTGGTGAGGGCCTGACTGATGAGGCGGCCGTCACCTTCGAAATAGACCATATCCTTCGGGATGTGGGTCGTGAAGACAATTTCGGGATGGGCTTCGCGCTGCAGGAACAAGGGTTGCGACAACAATTCTTGGGCGCATTCGCGGCGCATCACCGGCGTCGGCATCCGCGCGAAGGACGAGAATTCGTCGACCATGCGGCCGATATCACCGACTTGCCGGATGATGGTGTTGGTGCACTGCTCGAACACCGCCTTATCCTCACCGATCACGTCGATGTATTTGCGCTTCAAGCGCTCGGCCGAAAGCTGGATCGGCGTCAGCGGGTTTTTGATTTCGTGGGCGATGCGGCGGGCGATGTCGGCCCAGGCGGCGGTGCGCTGCGCCGAAACGAGATCGGTAATGTCGTCAAAGGTAGCAACAAAACCGGTCGATTGCAGGCCGTGCTCGCTCGTCACTTGCACCGACAACTGGCGCGTGGTGGTGCCGCGCTTGACCGTGGCCTCGCCGCTGGAACGGCCGACCGGCTCCTGAATGGCGCGGCGGATCAGCACCGCCAGTTCCGGCACGGCCTCGGCGTAATGCTGGCCTTCGAGTTCTTCCGGCGCGGCATTGAGCAGGCGCGCGGCGGCGCGGTTGATGATGGTGATCTTGCCGTCGGCATCGAGGCCGATCACGCCGGCGGAAACGCCCGCCAGCACGGTTTCGGTAAAGCGGCGGCGTTCGTCGATTTGCTTGTTGGCGGAGATCAGCGCGCCACGCTGGCCATCGAGCTGCTCGGTCATGCGGTTGAAGGCGTGGCCGAGATTGGCAAGCTCGTCGTCGCCTTTATCGACAAAAACCTGCGCTTTCAAATCGCCTTCGGAAACGCGTTCAGCGGCACCGATCAGGCGCGAGATCGGCCGCACGATGCGGTTGGCGGCCCACAGACCAAGCCAGATCGCCGCCAGCAGAATCACCAGCGCCACGGCGGCGTAGAGCCCGGCAAACACGAGCTGGATGCTGGAGCGGTTGGCCTCGAGCGCTTTGTATTCGGCGGTGACGTCCAAGGTGTGGTTGTAATAGCCGATGACCTTTGGCTCCACGACGCGCACCAGAATAATGTAGGCATCGTTGAGGCTGGTCAGGCGCACCATGGCATAGACGATGCCGCGGTCGGGATTGCCGTCGATGACGATGGTCCCGTCGCGGGCCAGCGCAAAAGCTTCCGCTTTCGGCTTGGGTGGGTTGGCGAGATCGGTCTGGCGGCTTCCGATCGGCACGGTCGAAGATAGCACGTGGCCATTGGAGGTGATCACGAACGAAGCACTGAGACTGTGGTTGCGCGTCATGTCGGCGAGCTTGGTGAACAGCACGCCGACCTCCACCTTGTCGGTCTTCCAGTCGAAGATCTCGGGGTCTTTCTGCAGCGTATTGACGATGTCGCGCGCATCGGTGACGAGGCCACGCTCGGCTTCGTCCTGATAGGCCTCGGCGACACGCAGCGCACTGCCCAAGGCATCCTTCACATGGTTGGAGAACCACGCCTCGACGCCGAGGTTGAGGGTCACGGCGGCAAATACCGCCACCAGAATCGTGGGGACGACGGCGATCAGCGAAAAGGTGCCGACCAGCCGCGAATGCAGGCGCGCCCCGGCCCGGCCCGAACGCCGCTCCGCCCATAGCCGCACCAGCCGCCAAGCAACCAGCGCGCCGAGACCGAGGACCAAGGCCAGGAGCAGAATGCCCACCCCGATCAGCATCGGCGGTGTCGGCTTGGTGGGCACCAGTCCGCGGACCGACAAATACAGATAGGCGCCCGAGGCCAGCGCGAGCAGTGCCATACCGATGGCTAACCATGCGGTACCCGAAAGCGTTCCCGAACCCGACGTTTTCACGGCGTTTGTTATGGCCATACCCAACCGTTGGAAGCCGATGCGGTGCTAAGCTCCGCCAACCGCTTCGGAAACCACCAGTGTAGCGCAATCGCCACCTGTTGCAAGAATGCAATGGTGGCGGGTGGGGATAGGGTAAAATCGAAGGCTTTTTTGGTGGCGGGGACGCGGGGCTTTTGCCTTCCCGGCGGTATGGCGCAGCGGCCTGTTCATTCCGAGCGTGGTACAATCGTGAGCTTGCGGCGAAGGTGCGCCTGCAAAATCTTGTCCCGGACGTGGGAGAAGAACCGCGACGGCAGCATGCCGTAGTCGATCCGTGCTGGCGTTCGACCGGGGACGGGGCGAAGGTCAGGTCCTGGCCATAGAAAATCGTTGGTTAAGGAAAGTTATTCCGACTTCAGGCCGCGAATCACTTCCAGGCCGAGGTCGCGGATTTTCTTGCGCAGGGTATTGCGGTTGAGACCGAGCAAATGGGCGGCGCGAATCTGGTTGCCGCGGGTGGCGGCGAGGCAGATCGAGAGCAGCGGCCGCTCGATTTCCTGCAGTACCCGGTCATAGAGTCCCGGCGGCGGCAAGCGGTCGCCATGGGTGGCGAAATACTTGCTCAAATGGCGCTCCACGGCGGCGCTGAGCGAGACGGGTTCCTCGCCGTCGTCGGCGCTGGAACTCCTGACCGGTTCCTTCAGCTCGGCAGCGATGGCCGAGCCCGGAATGGTGTCGCCAGAGTGCAGCACCGCCAAACGGCGGATCAGGTTTTCGAGCTCACGGACGTTGCCTGGCCAGCGGTGGTGGCGCAGCAAATCGAGCGCCTCGGGATCGAGATGCTTGGCTGGCAGGCCCTCCTCCTCAGCCTTGCGCAGGAAATGGCGGCAAAGGTCGGCAATGTCCTCGGCGCGCTCGCGCAGCGGCGGCAGGCGCAACGGCACGACGTTGAGGCGGTAATAAAGGTCCTCGCGGAACAGACCTTGCTGGATCAACTGGCGCAGGTCGCGGTTGGTGGCGGCGATGATGCGTACGTCGGTTTTGATCGGGGTGCGGCCACCGACGGTGGTGTATTCGCCTTGCTGCAGCACGCGGAGCAGCCGGGTCTGCGCTTCCAACGGCATATCGCCGATTTCGTCGAGGAATAGCGTGCCGCCTTCGGCCTGTTCGAAGCGGCCAATGCCGCGATTGGTGGCGCCGGTGAAGGCGCCGCGCTCATGGCCGAAGAGTTCGCTTTCGACCAGTTCCTTCGGGATCGCCGCCATATTGACGGCGACAAAGGTGCCATGCCGGCGCTTGCCGTAATCGTGTAAGGCGCGGGCGACGAGTTCCTTGCCGGTGCCGCTTTCGCCCATGATCATCACGGTGAGGTCGGTTTGCGTCAATCGCGCAATGACGCGGTAAATCTCCTGCATCGCGGCGGAGCGGCCGATCAGCGGCAAGCCGTCGCCTTCACCCTCGGCTTCGGCGGACACATCGCGCGTTTTCTGCGGCACGGCGAGCGCCCGCTGCACAACGGATGTCAGCTCTTTCAGGTCGAAAGGTTTGGGCAGGTAGTCGAAGGCGCCACGCTCGGCCGCCGTAATGGCGGTGAGGATGGTGTTCTGCGCACTCATCACCACGATGGGAAGATCAGGCCTGAGGCGCTTGATGCGCGGGATGAGGTCGAAGCCGTTCTCGTCGGGCAGCACCACATCGGTGATGACGAGATTGCCGTCGCCGGCGGAAACCCAGCGCCACAAGCCCGCCGCGGTGCCGGTCGTTCGGACGTTGTATCCGGCCCGTCCCAGCGCCTGGTTGAGCACGGTGCGGATAGCAGAATCGTCGTCGGCAATCAGAATGGTGCCGTCAGGCATTGATGTTCTCCTCGGTAATCGCCTTGGGCAAAAGGATGCGGAAGACCGTCCGGCGCGGCACGGAATCGCATTCGATCACGCCGCCATGGTCGCCAATGACTTTCGCCACCAGCGCAAGGCCGAGCCCCGAACCGCCGCGTTTGGTGGTGACAAAGGGGTCGAAGATGTAGGGCATCAAATCGGCCGGGATGCCCTGCCCGTTATCGCGCACCGTAACCTCCAGCGGCAGACTCAGCCGCTCGCCTGCAACCGCCGCGCCAAACTTCACACCCGGCCGGTAGCCGGTGGTCAGCGTGATCTCGCCGCCCTGCTCCGGCAGCGCATCGGCGGCGTTGCGCACCAGATTCAAGAATACCTGGATGAGCTGATCGTGATCGCCGAGCACGCGCGGCAGCGACGGGTCGAATGACTCGATGAACTTCACATTGCGCCCGAAACTCGTCTCCGCGACGCGGCGGACGCGATCGAGCACCTCGTGGATATTGACCGGCGCGCGCGGGAACGAACGGGTATCACCGAACGATTCAAAACGATCAATCAGGCCGCGGATGCGGTCGGTTTCCTGTTGAATGAGCTGGGTCAGCTCGCGGTCGTCGGGTGCGAGCTGCTCCTCGATCAATTGCGCCGCGCCGCGGATGCCGGCGAGCGGATTCTTGATCTCGTGCGCCAAAACCGAGGCCATTCCGTGCATCGAACGCACCGCACCACGGGCAATGAGCTGCTTGTCGATGCGCTGCGCCAGGCTGCGTTCCTGCAACGTGATGACGACGAAGCCCTCGGGCTCGTTGAGGGGCGTGACGTTCACATCGGCGACATGGTCACCATGGCGCGGCGTTGTCAGGTCGACGTGGCGTTCGTTGACCGACGCCCGGCGTTCCAGCGCTTGACCCACAAGCTGCAACACTGGGCTGCCGAACGGGATCAGGTCCTTGAGCGTTTGTTTCAGAAGGTGTCCGGCGCCGGTCGAAAAGAACTGCTCGGCGGCGGGGTTGACGAAAACAATCTGCAACTGCGGCCCAACAACAATTACCGGCATCGGTAAGGCGCTGGCAATTTGGGCGGTTGCGGGTAGATCGAAGGAACCAGAGGGAGCGGCCAAGAATGGGGTCCATGCCTAATGCTTGAGCATCATAGACCTTTGCTGCATAATTGTGCAACTGGTGCCGTACACGCTGGAGCTACCTTTACCGCATCGCAACGTCGCAGGCTAGGCAGGCCGGAGGCGATGCCGTATCCAAGGCTCTGTTCCTGCCCCACGAGTCCCCGCCCATGCCCCGTATTGCGATTCTCATTGTAGCTGCCGGTAAAGGGGTGCGCGCCGGTGGCGCCCTGCCCAAGCAATATGCGCCCCTCCTCGGCAAGCCGATGCTGCGCTGGACCATCGAGGCGTTTGCCGATTATCCGGAAGCCCTCGTCCAGGTGATGATTGGGCCCGATCAGCAGGAACTTTACCAAGAAGCGGTCGCCGGACTGAATCTGCGACCCCCAGGAACCGGTGGCGCCACCCGGCAAGAAACCGTACGGCGCGGGCTGGAGCTTCTCGAGCCCGAGGCGCCCGATTTCGTGCTAATCCACGACGCCGCCCGTCCCTTTATCTCGCGCAAGATCGTCGATGGGGTCATCGCGGCGCTGCAAGCGGGTGCGGACGGAGCGGTGCCGCATGTGGCGGTGTCCGACACCTTGCGCAAATTCGAAGACGGCAAATGGGTGACGGTGCCGCGCGAAGGACTCTTGCGCGCCCAGACGCCGCAAGGTTTCGGTTTTGCCGCCATTCTCGCCGCCCATCGCGAGTTTGCCGCGGAAGAAGCGACCGACGATACGGCGCTGGGAGAACTAGCGGGCCTTGCGATCGTCGCCACGGCGGGAGAAACCAACAATATGAAAGTGACCACGCCCGAGGATTTCGCCACGGCGGAGGCGTTCCTCAACGCCCGGCTCGGCGATTATCGCACCGGCTCCGGCTATGACGTGCACAAGTTCAAGGACGGCGACCATATCTGGCTTTGCGGCCTCAAGATCGCACACACTCAAGGCCTGGAAGGCCATTCCGACGCCGATGCAGGGCTGCATGCCCTGACCGATGCGCTGCTGGGCGCGGCAGGACTGGGCGACATCGGCCAGCATTTTCCGCCTACGGACGAACGCTGGCGCGATGCGGACTCTGCCATCTTCCTCGCCCATGCCGCCAGCCTGCTGCGCGGAAAAGGCGGTGTCATCGTGCATTGCGACGTGACCATCATTTGCGAGCGGCCCAAGGTCGGGGCCCATCGCGACGCCATGCGCGCCCGCATTGCCGAGATTTTGCAACTCGACGTCAGCCGTGTCAGCGTGAAAGCGACTACGACTGAAGGTCTCGGTTTCACCGGCCGCCGCGAAGGTATCGCGGCTGAAGCCATTGCCACGGTGCGTCTGCCATGACCAATTTCGCTCAATTCGCCACAGCCTTCGGGATCGGCCGCGTGCGCCAGGCGCCAGGCACGGTGGCCAGCCTTGTCGCCGTTCTGATCGCCGTTCCGGTGATGTATTTCACCGGTTGGATCGGCATGGCGGTGATTGCTCTCGCGACGACAGCATTCGGCGTTTGGGTGGCGGACGGTTACGGCCTCGAAACCGGTATCGCCGACCCGCAGGACTGCGTGATCGACGAATTCGCCGGCCAGTGGATCGCTTGCGCCATCATGAACATCAACGGACCGGCGGAGGATCTTTGGTCGGGCGTGGCGCGCTTTGTTCTCGCGTTCCTGTTGTTCCGGCTGTTCGATATTGCCAAGCCTGGGCTCGTAAAAAAGGCCGAAAACCTGCGCGGCGGTTTGGGTATTATGGCGGACGACGTGCTGGCGGGCGTGATCGCCGGTTTCGTCGTGTTCTTGGCCGCCTATTCGGGATTTGTTTGATCTGTCGCGCAATTTGTCCCAAAACCGTTTCTCACTTTTGGGATTTTGCTCCTGATGTTTCCGCCCAACCTTGTTGCTCTGGCCGCCACGGTCCTTGACGAAGCCCGCGCCAAGGGCCTTCGCATCGCCACCGCCGAAAGCTGTACCGGCGGGCTGATCGCAGGATTGCTGACGGAAATCCCCGGTTCGTCCGATGTGGTGGAGCGCGGCTTTGTCACCTATTCCAACGACGCAAAAATCGAAGTGATCGGCGTTCCCGAAGCGCTGATTGCCGCCCATGGCGCCGTATCGGAGCCGGTGGCGCGGGCCATGGCCGAAGGCGCGATCCGGCATGCGCGGGCCGAACTAACCGTCGCGGTGACCGGGGTTGCAGGTCCCGGCGGCGGCACGGCGGACAAGCCGATCGGGCTCGTCCACATCGCGGTGGCACGCGAAAGCGGCGAAACGCTGCATGAGGAGCATCGCTTCGGCGATATCGGGCGGAGCCGGGTGCGGATGAAGACGGTTGAGGCAGCGCTTAAACTTCTTCTCAAACTGCTTTGATCGACGATGATTGTTTCCGTTACCAACGGCCGCAAACCGGCGTAGACTGCCCAAAGTGTTCGTGCGGAGGAGTCGCCATGCGCGCTCATCGTTTTGCCGCGTTCGCTTTCATCGTTTTGAGTTGTCTGATCGCGCCGGCCTTCGCCGACGGGAGTTTCGTGAGGATCGGCGAAATCAATGGTACCGCTGCCGAATCGCAGCACCAGGGTTGGATTCCGGTCGGCCTATGGGGAACCGAAACCCGATCAGGGCGCTGGTTCTGGTCCAGCCCTAAGTCGGTGTTTTGGTTCGAAACGGGCGGCGATCATGCCGCGCTGGAGAAGGCGCTGCAGAACAAGACCTTCTACGATAAAGTTCTGTTCGACGTTTCCATCAGGGGCAATGTTTTGCGCACCACCTTCACGGCCGTGCGTGTGATCGCCGTGGAACAACAGGGCAAAGTCGAGAAGATCACGCTGCAGTTCAAGAAACAGACGGATCAGAGCATAACCTTCACCGCCGCGAAGTAGCGCGGGCGATTCCTGTATTGGCGTGTTGAACACTGCAAGGATTCGCGGCGCGTGGTTTTTTGTGTGCGGGCTATCGCTCTGCCTTCAGTGTCCTCGCCCGGGCTTCGAAGGCGCCCGCCATTTGCATCATCACAGTTTGAAATGCCCTTCCGGCGACGGCATTGAGCAGTGGGTTGCGGAATTCGAAAGCGATGGCAAACGCCACCTCGCAAGAGGTTTCGTTTTTCGCCGTGAAGCGCCAGTGGTTTTCGAGTTGGCGGAAGGGGCCCCGTCTACCGCTACCTGATTCCGTCTTCACGACGTCGATGATGTGGGCCGCGGGATCAAGGGTCACACGACTGATGTAGCGCTCGCTGACGCCGGCAAAGCCGACACGCATTTCGGCATCGAATTCGGTATCGCTGAGACGCCGTACGATGCGAAGGCCAGTCACCCAAGGCAAAAATTGCGGATACTTTTCCACGTCCGCCACCACGGCGTACATGAGATCGGCCGCGTACGGCAGTGTGCGGGATTCGCGATGCGACGGCATGACGGATTACTTTAGAGCCGCCCGCGCCGCCTTGAGCTCAGCGAAGTCGGCGTCGGCATGATAGGAGGAGCGGGTCAGCGGCGTCGCCGACACCATCAGGAAGCCTTTCGCGCGCGCGGTGGCTTCGAGGCCCTTGAACTCGTCGGGAGTCCAGAAGCGGTCGAGCGCGGCGTGTTTCTTGGTCGGCTGCAAATATTGGCCGATGGTCAGGAAGTCGACGCCAGCAGTACGTAGATCGTCCATCACCTGCATGATCTCTTCGCGGGTTTCGCCCAAGCCGACCATCAAGCCGGATTTGGTGAAGCCGTCGGGCACCAGATCTTTGGCGCGATCGAGCAGTCTGAGCGAAGCGTAGTAGCGCGCACCGGGACGAATGTTCAGATAAAGGCGCGGCACGGTTTCCAGATTATGGTTAAATACGTCGGGGCGCGCCGCCATCACGGTTTCGATCGCGCCCGCCTTGCCGCGGAAATCAGGGGTAAGCACTTCCACAGTGGTATCGGCGCTGGCGGCACGGATGGCATTGATGGTGTCAGCAAAGTGCTTGGCACCACCGTCGGGCAGATCGTCGCGATCAACTGAGGTCACGACCACATGTTTGAGGCCCAGCCGCGCCACGGCTTCGGCCACACGCCCCGGTTCGCCCGCGTCGAGCAGGCCCGGCAGGCCGGTCTTGACGTTGCAGAAGGCACAGGCGCGTGTGCAGGTATCTCCCAAAATCATCATGGTGGCGTGCCGGTGGGTCCAGCATTCCCCGATATTGGGGCAGCCGGCTTCCTCGCACACCGTGTGCAGTCCATGTTCGCGCACCACGCTCTCGGTCGAGGTATATTCCCGTCCACCGGGTGCCTTGACTCGAATCCATTCGGGCTTGCGCTGGACGGGCGTATCCGGCCGGTGCGCCTTTTCGGGGTGCCGCTGTTGGGCGCGGCGATCTTTCTCGTTTTGGTCGATGACGACGGTCATGAATATGCATATAGGACGCCCCGGACCTAGTGTCCAAGGGTACCTGCCCGAACGCCGGAATGGCTGCCAAGGTGTTGACAAGATTAATCTTGCTCTACCCCTGCGGCCGGGGTTCGACTAGGTTGCCGCCCTTAAAATTGCAGGACGGGTTGAACCCGCCCCCCCTCGGGAGAATCCACGTGAGTTCTGCTGGCGTCGCCGTCTTTGCGGGCAACCCAATCTCCCCGCAGGATCTTCTGCAGTGCAAGAAGACCATCTTCCAGGCCTTGCTCGATGCCCGCGATAAATTCGGCGGCAAGCGCGTGTGCCTGATCGACTCCGATGACCGCAAACTCACCTATGACGACCTCGTCCGCGCCACCCTCGCCCTCGGCCACGCCCTCAAGAAGGGCACCGCCCACGGCGAGAATGTCGGCATCATGCTGCCGACGTCGGCCGGCTCGATAATCTCGTTCTTCGGGGTGTCGGCGTTCGGCCGCACTCCCACCATGGTGAACTTCACCAGCGGCGCCGCCGGCGTGCTGAGCGCCATGAAGACCGCTGTGGTCAAGCGCGTCGTCACCGCGCGGCGGTTCATCGAACTCGCCAAGCTCGAATCCTTCGCTGCCGAGCTCTCCAAGAAGGTGAACCTCATCTATCTCGAAGACGTGCGCGCCAAGCTCGACCTTAGAGACAAGCTGGCCGCCGGCATCGGCCAGTTCATGCCCAAGCTGGTGGCGTCGAGCCCCCACCACGACAAGCCGGCGGTGAT
>WSSedL1CaDRAFT_10000193_pt1 | contig 42089 bp, 39 predicted proteins | sample WetSurSL1Cattail_FD_9464 | JGI IMG/M metagenome (IMG submission 9464)
CTTGGCGGGACCGGCCATTTCAGGTCTTGTCCTGGTTAAATTTGGCGCAGGCCTGTGTTTTTTGTTAAATGCTATCAGCTTTGTAGCGGTGATCATTTCTCAGTTATTAATCCGGCTGCCGGCATATATACCGCAGCGGTCGGAAACGAAGATCGGGTCTGAACTGTCAGAAGGCTTCACTTATTTGAAAAACACACCGTCAATTAGCATGATCATGCTGATGGTGAGCTTTACCAGTCTGCTCGTGCTGCCATACAATACGCTGATGCCCATCTTTGCCAAAGTGATCTTTAACGGCAATGCCGCCACTTTTGGCTACATCAACAGTTTTATCGGCGCAGGCGCTGTAGGCGGATCGATCTTCCTGGCCTCATTAAAGAAAGATGTAGACCTTAAACTTATTCTGTTGGTGAATACCGTTATCTTTGGGATCAGCCTGCTGCTTTTTTCACATATAGTTAATTTTCCGTTAGCAATGGCGGTTGTTACGCTTTCCGGTTTCGGAGAGATGTCCCAGATCACAATTAGTATGACCCTAATCCAACTCTATTCCGCCAAAGAGATGCGGGGACGGGTCATGAGCTATATGGCAATGGCTTATTTTGGTATGTTGCCATTGGGCAGTTTACTGGTTGGCGCTCTATCCCATAAATTAGGAGCGCCGAATACTATTTTATGCGAGGGCGTAACAGCGCTAATTATTGCGGCATTCTTTTCGGGATTTTTGAGGAGCGACCGACAGGAATTAAAAGAAAAAAATCATTCGATTAATTAATCATTTAAAGGATTTACTATGCAATGGTATCATTATTTTAGCGGTTTCTTGGCCGGTATGTTTCTGGCCAATTTTGTTCCACACTTAATTAAAGGCTCCGCTGGAGATCCATTTCCAACCCCTTTTGCTAAACCGTCGGGTAAAGGATTATCTTCGCCACTAGTGAACGTATTATGGGGTCAGCTCAATTTAGTGATAAGCTATCTGCTTTTCCGGCTCGGAAAAGTTGCTGTTGATGACAACTTATCTATCTTTATCTGCTTTATTGGGTTTACCTGCATGAGCGTCATGAATGCCAAAATCTTTGTCCATAAGGACAAGCTTTAGTTAGAAATTAAGGAAATCATCATAAAAATAACAAAATAGAACAACAATGTTTTGGTCATGATATGCAGCAGGGCAATTGGGCTAGTATCCGGGAGTTAAGCCTCTGTAGCTAAGGTAGCAAAACGGCAATAGCTCCCGCTTACGCTCGCAAATACTTGGATCTGCAGCTTTTCTGAAATAAATATGATGAAGTCAGCTAACAGCATAAACTTTTACAATGCGGTTATTATATCTGAATTCGATTTCTTTTAGGAATTGATAAAAGTAAATATTTTTAACTCCACGGAAGAGTAGACGTCTTTCTGTGGCAAAACGCCAAAACCTATCAAACGAAAATTGAAAATATTAATTATGAAGAGGTTTAAAATTTATAATTATATCTTAAAGAATATATCTGTATTGTATTAATACTTCAACTGCGTTTTCATTAAATCAATTAAGCTCTTAATTTTTGACCGCTTTTTAATTGGCCAAGCCCTTTTATAAGTGAATATTATTGAGTAATTTTAATATTTACACAACAAATAATATTTAAAACAAATGGATATAGAATTTGATAAACCCCGCTGTTTTTGCGGGATATTTGGCTTTTATGGGGCTCCGGACGCAGCAGTAAATACATATTATGGATTACACGCTTTACAGCACAGAGGACAGGAAGCAAGCGGTATTATTACGAAAAGCGTTAATGAAAAAGGGCATTCTGTTTTTAACCTCCACAGAGGAGAAGGTTTAGTTTCGGAAGTCTTTGCCAAAAGAGAAGTTTTACGTGAAAAATTAGTCGGTTCTTCCGCTATTGGACATAACAGATATTCTACTACCGGATCTTCAGATTCTACAAAAAATATTCAGCCGTTTTTTGTTAATTACCGTTCAGGCAATCTTGCTATTGCTCATAACGGAAATCTTACTAACGCTACGGAATTAAGAGAGAGATTAGTTAACGAAGGCTCTATATTTCAGACTACGAGCGATACAGAAGTAATTCTTCATCTTATTGCAAAAAGCAAGCTTGACAATCAGGTCGACCAGGTAAAAGAAGCTCTGTCGATTATTGAAGGAGCTTATTGTCTTGTTATTCTGATGGATGATAAAATTATCGCCGCCCGAGATCCTTACGGGTTCAGACCTTTATGCCTTGGCAAACTAAACGGCTCTTATGTAGTCGCATCAGAAACCTGCGCGCTAGATATTATTTCGGCTAAATTTATAAGAGAAATTGAACCGGGCGAATTAATAGTAATAGACGACAAATCTATCAGCGAAGACAAAATTGAATCTCACAGAATACTTGACGGAACATTTCCTAAAAAACATTGCGTATTTGAACACATCTATTTTTCGCGTCCTGATAGTTATATCTTTGGTCATAACGTAGATAAGATGCGCAGACGTTTGGGAAAAACTCTTGCAAAAAATCATCCTGCTGTAGATAAAGACGGAGATAAATTAATTGTAATTAGCGTTCCTGATAGCTCAAACACTACTGCTCTTGGATATCAAAAGCAGCTTGCGCTTGACGGAATTAATTCCAAATTGGAAATAGGGCTTATACGAAGCCACTATATAGGCAGAACGTTTATACAACCGGGTCAACAGAAAAGGGAAATTGGAGTAAGAATTAAATTCAATACTGTAAAGGGCGTGCTTGAAGGGCGCACAGTAGTAATTGTAGACGATTCTATTGTTCGCGGAACTACTTCAAAACAACTTGTAAGCCTTGTTCGTGAGGCAAATCCCAAAGCGATTCACCTAAGAATTTCGTCTCCTCCAATTAAGTTCCCATGTTTTTATGGGATGGATTTTCCGAGCAAAAAGGAATTGATTGCGAACCAGTGCCATGGAAATATTGAAGAAATCAGAGAATACCTGGAAGTAGATAGCCTTGAATATTTGACAATTGACGAAATGCTTCAGGCTGTTTCTGAAGGGAACGAAGGCAACTTTTGTTCCGCTTGTTTTTCAGGCGAATACCCTACTGAAATAGATACTTCATTCACTAAGGACATATATGAATTATAGGCGACTATTCCTCATTATATTTTTCGGATTTTCTTTTTGTATAAATGCAATATTTGCGCAAAGCAGGTTTTTTGTAAAGTATAAAAACTCGGTTGAAAAAAACGCTATACAGCAAAAAGTGAAATCTCAAAAATTGCTTTCCTCAAATTCAAACGCATTATTAAAACAGTCTTCTGCAACAGTAGACTATTTTGCGCGAGGTTTGGGGAACGACGATGAGAATTTGTCCCGAATAGTTAAAGTTACATATAAAACGAATGTTAGTCTTGCTGCTTTTACTGATATGTTAAAGGACGATCCTGACGTTGAATATGTTCAGGCGGCAGCGACTTACCATATTGACTCGACCGTGAACGATAGCCTGGTAGCGCAGCAATGGGCTTTAACAAAAATTAAAGCGTTTGACGCATGGAATATTACTAAAGGAGCCGATTCCGTACTGATTGGCATAATTGACACAGGCGTAGATTATCTGCATCCTGACTTGAAAAATAAAATATACATTAATAAAGGCGAAACCGGATTAGACGCAAACGGCAACGATAAAAGATTCAACGGAATTGACGACGACGGCGACGGTTTTATTGACGATTATATGGGCTGGGATTTTGTCGATAGGCAGGGTTTTCCGTTTGATTCTACAAGCGGAGATTATCTAAACTGGGATAACGACCCGAAAGACGAAAACGGTCATGGAACCTGCGTAGCAGGTATAATAGGCGCAGAAACTAATAATGGAATTGGAGTAGCCGGAACGGCGCCAAATCTCAAAATGCTAATTATGCGCGCATTTGACGCTGGCGGAAACGGCGAAGAAGACGACGTAGCGGCCGCTATTTTATATGCCGTAAAAATGGGCGCTAAGGTTATTAATATGAGCTTTGGCGATACGATGTTTTCGTATATTCTGCGAGACGTTATTCGTTATGCGTATAGCCATAATATAGTTCTTGTTGGCAGCGCCGGGAACGGAGGCTCTACAGAGCTAAACTACCCGTCAGCTTACCCGGAAGTTATATCAGTAAGCAACTCCACTAGCGACGATTATATATCGTCCAGCTCTTCCTATGGCTCTACAATTGACCTTGCGGCGCCAGGCAGCGATATACTTACCACAAAACTTAAAAAAAGTTCCGATTCTTATTATGGTTATGAATTAGTTAGCGGAACGTCAGCTTCGGCTCCGTTTGTTTCGGCTGCTGCAGGATTGATTTTATCGCAAAAAAACTTTTCTAATGAAGAGGTCAAGCAAATTCTTAAATCAACCGCCGATGATATTGAAAGCGCAGGCTGGGATATTAAAAGCGGCTCAGGAAGACTGAATTTGTACCGCGCTTTATCTGTTTTAGCTCCGGCTATTACAAAGTTCGGTTATCCTTCCCAGGATTTTTCAACATACGCCGATACTCTTAATATTAACGCTACAATTCAATCTCCTTATTTTGTTAAATACGAGCTATACTATGGCGCAGGTTTAAATCCTACAACCTGGACTTCATTGCTTACAAACCAGCTATATCAGATTACTAACCAAAATATTTATACTCTTAATCTAAAGAGTTTGCCTGATTCCGTTTATACGCTGCGGTTAGTTCTTTATCAAAACAATAGCGCTACAGTTGAAGAACGGGTGAATTTTTATATTACGCGCTCAACTCCAAAAATACAAACGGCTAATTTAGGAAACCTTTATTACGGCGATAAATCAACCGTGCTGGCTGAGTTAGTCACAGATCAGAGATGTATAACAAGAATGTATTACCGCAGGCTAAATGATAATGATTTTCAATTTATTACATTAGATGGTCTTTCGACAAATAATCAGTTTGTAAAACAAAATCATTATGGATTTATTCCTAAGCAATTAGTTCAGGCCAATACTACTTATGAGATTTACCTTGATGCCGAAAATATGGCCGGCTTAAAATCTGTTCTGAAAGACAGCTCTAATAATTATTTTACTGTAAAAACCGATCCGGATTTTAGCATAACTACTGCTAACGAAATGTCATTTTCACTCCCTAAAGGAACGCTGTATAAAAACCCGGTTAATTTCTTATCCGCTAATAAAAACGAAGTTTTACTTAATCAATATTATTCTATACAAGATTCGTTGTTCTATGGATTGTTTAAATTAGAAAATGATAAGTTTTCTAAGGTTACAAGCGATTCGTTAATGGATAATATACCCCGGGCAGTAGGCGATTTTAACGGCGATGGCAAAACTGATATATTTGCTACCTGGGGACGTTTGGGCTCTTATCTAACTCAAAAACAACAGTATGCTTTTCCGCTCAGCGCTATTATAGACACTGTAAAAGATTTCTTTCCGGTTTTAGCGGAGGATATTGACGGAGACGGTAAAATTGAAGTCGTATCTTTGAACAATTCAAGTAATGTTATAAGTATTAAAGGAGTAAACGACGATAACTCTTTAACTTTAAAAGGCACACTGACCGACTTTGCAAATACTTCATCTTCGTTTGATTATTCTGTCGGCAACTTTGTTACGGCCGATTGCAATAAGGACGGCGTTAAAGAACTTTGGTGCGTAGATAATTCCGGCAATATTTTATATTACAATATGAAAGGTTCCGGCAATTATACTCAGGGCGGTTATATTGCAACTTACGATTCCGTTAGCAGCAATAACATAATGTCAGTAGGCGATTATGACGGCGACGGTATAGACGATATAGCTATACTTTTTAACTGCAACAGTATTGCTCCTTATCAGTACCTGCTGATATTTAATATGAAAAACAATAAGTTTAATATTCTTTACGATAGATATTTTCTAAATCCGGCAACTTCAAAAGAATTTGTAAGCGCGTCTTTTCCGGTAGCGTATAATTCGGTTCGATTTGTAGATGTTGATAACGATAAAAAAGACGAATTAGTAGTTAACGCTTTTCCATATTCATATATTATAAAAAAAGACGGCAGCGACGATAAAGTTATTTTCTATAAAGAGGGGACTAATAACTATTCGGTTTTTGCGGGAGACTTAAATTCAAACGGAGCAAAGGAAGTCGCTTTCCAGACTGGAAACGGAATTAAGTTTTATGAATTTTCAAGCGTATCTCAGCCTTCAACGCCTTTTCAGGTAGACGGATACAGCATTTCCGGTAGTTCTATTTACTTGAAATGGAGCGGCGACGGAACTAAATATTATATTTATAAAGGCGCAAACAAGGATAGTTTAAAGCTTACGGATTCTGTTGCTACTACTTATTATACCGACAATAACGTTTTAGTTAATAAAAATTATTACTATCAAATCCGTTCTTACAACGCCCAGAAGCAATACAGCCTTTCAAATTTTTCTTCTTTGTATACCGTATATTCTCACGTTCCGGCGGTTTTAAAAAGCGCGGCCAGTTCAACTTCCAAGACAGTCGCTGTAAATTTTAGCGATAGAATTAATAACACTATTGAGAATTTACAGGCTTTCCAGGTTAGCGGAGTTGGTTATCCCGCGTCTATTTCCGCTTCATCACAATACTCGTATCTATTAACGTTTAATCAGGATTTCTATTCAGGAACGCACAAATTAGTCTTATCGGGTTTGCGCGATTATTATGGTTCTCCAATTAAAACTGATTCCGCTCAGTTCACTGTAGATAGCGTTAAAACTGCTAAAGAATTTTTTATATCTACATTCCAGCTCATAGGCGAATCTGCTGTAAAAGTTACGTTTAATTTGCCGGTTGATTCGGTTTCCGCTTATACATTGAGCAATTATTCATTTCAGCCAGCTAATACAGTAGAAAAAGTTCAGTTCGGCGAGAGTAGTTCTATTTTGTATTTATATCTAGATAAGAAGAAACCCGTAGGCGCAATTGGCGTAGAATACAGATTGAAAATAAACAATCTAATATCTTCCACAGCGACTGGAAACATTAAGATTAACGATGAAACTGGAAGTTATGCGGTTTTAACTGGCAACTCTCAGGATCTATCGGATGTTTACGTATATCCGAATCCTGCAAAAGCGTCGTATGGTAAAATGACTTTTGCTCATTTGCCTAAAAAAGCAAGAATTACAATATGGAGTCTATCGGGTGAAAAGATTTCCGAGCTGGAAGAAAACGACGGCAACGGCGGCGTTGAATTTAACCTTAGAAATTCCCGCGGAGATTTGTTAAGTTCGGGAATATATATTTACAGAATTGTGCGTCTTGACGATTCTGACGCAGAAGTTGAGAAAAAAATTGGAAAATTTGCGGTGATAAGATGATAAGTTCATTTAGCAAAAAAGATATTTTCACTAAATCAAACTGTATTAGTTTTTTAAGAATATTTTTAGCAATACCTTTATGGTTTTTGCTTGAAAGATTGGGAGAAAGCAAATACAGGGCAATGGCCTTGGCGGTTTGTTTGTTGGCATATCTAACGGATATTACAGATGGTTATTTAGCTCGTAAGTTTGGCGAAGTAACCGAGCTAGGTAAAATTATTGATCCGTTTGCTGATAAGGTCGTAGTAAGCGCCATCGTTATTAAATTGTTTTTACTTGGACTTATTCCTTGTTACTATTTTTTCTTAGTAATTGGAAGAGATATTTTGATTTTTGTAGGCGGAATTCTCCTTTCAAAAAAAATTGGCAGGGTGCTTCCGTCTAATTATTTAGGTAAAATTACCGTTATATTCATTGGACTTGTAATAGTCTTAACGCTTGTACAGGCAAATGTTAACGGTTTTGCTTATATATTTTTCTATTATTCAAGCATAGTACTTATTTTTGCTTCTCTAATTGCATATTTTATAAGAGGAATGGAGTTTTTTAAAAGAAATAATGAATCTATTTAAGAACCTGAATTTTGATAAACTGAAAGAAGGGCTTAACAAAACCCGCGATAAGATAGTAAATAAAATCACTGAAGTTGTAACCGGAAAGGCCGTTATAGACGAAGCTACTCTTGACGAAATAGAGGAGATTCTTTTATCTTCGGATATTGGCTACGATACTACGGAAAAAATTTTAGAAGAAGCCCGGAAAAGACTTAAAAGCGAAAAAGACCGAAGCGACGTTAATTTAATTGAAATTATTAAATCGGAATTGTCTTCTACTTTAACTGCTTCAACAAAAGATATAAACTCTGAAATTGAAAAAAATAAACCTTATGTTATTTTAGTCGTAGGCATAAACGGGGCGGGGAAGACGACTACTATTGGAAAGCTGGCTAACAATTTTAAGCAGGCCGGGTACAAAGTTATAGTCGGCGCGGCGGATACGTTTAGAGCGGCCGCTAACGAACAGTTAGAAGTCTGGGCTAAAAGAGCCGACGTGCAGATTGTAGAAAAAGGGACAAACACGGACCCATCTTCAGTCGCTTTTGAAACTGTAAACCAGGCAATTAAGGATAATGCCGATGTGGTTTTGATAGACACCGCCGGAAGGTTGCATAATAAAACCAACTTAATGGACGAGCTTAACAAAATTAAACGCGTAATTAATAAATTGTTGCCGCATGCTCCCAACGATACGTTTTTAGTTTTAGACGGCAATAACGGCCAAAACGCTATTATTCAGGCGGAGGAATTTGCCAAAGTTACAGATATTAGCGGTCTGATTATCACCAAACTTGACGGCACTGCTAAAGGCGGCGTAATATTCCAAATAAGTTCAAAAATGCAGATACCTGTAAAATATATTGGCGTTGGCGAAGGCATTACCGATCTTCAGGATTTTGATCCGAGTATGTTCGTTTCCGCTTTATTTGAGAAGTAGGAAGCGTTGATGTTTAGTCACATTTTGACTATCACACAATGTGACTTCTTGATAAATACACGTATAAAAAAGCTTTATTAAAATACGTCATTCCATCGAAAGTGGGAATTCATGCGGCAGACTGAAAGTCCGCCGCTACAAAACAGCGCCAACCAATTAGATAACATTTTTTTTCGAAGAAGTATAATATGTTTTTATGTGAGGAGAAAACATTTCTAATGCTATGTCTCCGAAATAATAATCAATAGTAATTTAATGAGCGCTAGTAGGAGAGAGTTGTAATGCTTAGAAAGAGATGCTGTTTGTAGCTAATAATAATTAGTAAAATTAGGAATCCTACCATACTATATAGTTTACATAATATACATTATCGGAAAGAATGAATATTTAGATTATGTTAGAAAGCTCAAATACTATGTTTATAATGATAATATTCAGGTTTAAGTTTTGTTCTGATAATTCAGATAGTTTTTCTAGATTTGTGATGAGTTCTGTCGTCTTTATGTTTGGATATCTTTTGTAAAATTTACTGAATGTTTCATATTGTTCTGTAAAATAAAAATCATTTTCATATCCCCGTCTGAGTTTTTCAAAATCGTTGAACCAATAAATTATTAATCTAATTAATAATTTTATTGATTGTATTCCATTAATATCGTTTAACGAATTAATTTCTTTAAGCGCTGAATGGTATTTCCGTCCAAGCGAATATCTTAGAAATAAAACCGTTTTATTCAAAAGCTCGGTAAAGTCATGCTCAATCAGCCGTAAAGCTTCGTGTACGGAGCCGTTTGAGAAATTCGCTACCATATTAGCCAGGTTTGCGTCGCACTCAAAATGCTCCTCAAGTATTTTGGCCACATCGCTGTTTGCCAGCGGTGAAAAATGCATGTGCCAGCAGCGGGATAAAATGGTTTCCCTAATTCTGGAAAGGTTTGACGTAATAAGTATAAAAATAACTCCTGCAGGCGGTTCTTCAAGACTTTTAAGTAGCGCGTTTTGTGAAGGCTCGTTCATCATTTCAGCATCGGTAATAACAATAAAACGATAAGGTATGTCGTCATAGTTTAGAGCTGTAAACTTCTTTATTTCGCGTATGCTACTAACCTTAATGTTGTTGGCTTTAGGTATTTTAAGCTTATAATAAGGATTAACAATTTTTTTGGCAAGTTCGTCTTTGACAGTCTGAATTTCATCGTTAGATAGTTTTTCTAACGGGCCGCTGTCTTCGGACTCATTTTTACCGCGAGGCAAAGGAAATATAAACTTAAGGTAAGGTTCGTTAAAATTAGAAATAGCATGAATTGTTTTATTTAACTCTTCCGGCGAGCTGAATTTTTCGCATACTTTTTTAGCGAACTCAATAGCCATAAATTCCTTACCTACGCCTACAGTTCCGCTGAAAAGAAACGCGTGAGGAATCTTCCCTGAATTTATTAAACTCAAAAGAGAGTTTTTAACGGCTATTTGTCCAGTTACTTTTTCCAAATGTATATAAAAAAAAAGGAGCTAAAAGCTCCTAGAATCAAAACTCATCTTCGTTGTAATAATAGTCGTCATCTGAAGGATAATCAGGCCATATATCTTCAATTGATTCATAAGGCTCTTCAGAATCTTCAAGCTCTTGAAGGTTTTCCATAACCTCTAATGGAGCTCCAATTCTATCAGCATAGTCTAATAATTCATCGCGCGTTGCAGGCCAGGGAGCGTCATCCAAATAAGTAGCAAGTTCTACTGTCCAAATCATTTAATATCTCCAAAAAGTTATTTTTTCGCATATTCAAAGAAACCGGAATCATCAAAGAAAAAACCCATAGGATCCAGTTTAACGCCATCATGTTCAACTTCATAATGCAAATGAGGGCCGGTAGATAAACCAGTATTGCCAGACTCGGCGATTATGTCGCCCCGGGAAACTTTTTGACCTTGCTGAACAAGAGTTTTAGAAAGATGCCCGTAAACCGTTCTATATCCAAACCCGTGGTCAATTTCAACTGCGTTTCCATACCCGCCTTTGCTTCCAACAAAATCAACTACGCCTTTTCCCGTAGCATGTACCGGGGTTCCAATATTAACGGCAATATCAATTCCTTCATGCATTTGCATAACATGAAGAATTGGGTGCATTCTCATTCCAAACCCATGCTCTTCAACTACTCCGTCGGCTGGTTTAATTGCCGGCATAGCCTCAAAAAGCTTTGCGTTTTGCTTAATAGTATTCGAAATCTCTAAATTATTTGATTTTTCGAACTCAATTTTTTTCGCAATATTATCAACATAATTCAGAGCTTCTTTAATTTTAAGCTCCGATGGCGATTTAAGAAAATCTAAAGAATTATCAAAAGAACCGCCGCCAGTTCCAAGCTTTCTTTCTTCAGCGGATATTGGGGGTAAATTTGCCGCTATTCTTAGTTCATTATTAAATTTAGACATATTGTCTAATTCTTTTTTCATCTTATCTAAAGACGTCACAAGATATTTAACTTGTGATGTGAGCGCTTTTTTATCGCTGCTTCCAGAAAAACTAAAATCTGAATTTAATAATGCTCTCGTTAATGAGTAGCTCCCAAATATCAATCCGCTTATAAGAAAGAACGAACCTAAAATTAGCGTAATAAACTTTTTTTTGTAATTCTTTATTTCTATAAACCGCAAATCGCGTTTAGAAAAATAATATAAATTCTTCATAATTTTAGATGAGCAACATAAATAATAAAATATTAGTTGTCAAGAGTATTAATATTTATTTTATTCAAAATCATGCTCAAAATAATCGACTCCTCGTATATCTTTTGTCTTCTTTTTTGTTAAAAGATCGTTTAATTTATCCTGAAATACCTGCGAAGAATTATATCCGTAATTCTTCAAAACATGGTTAAGGCAGATAACTTCAGAAATAACCGTAATGTTTTTACCGGGAATTATAGGGAGTTTAATATAAGGCAGGTCTACATTTAAAATAGAATAAACCTGTTCGTCAAGTCCCGTGCGGGTATATTCTTCAGTGCTATCCCAGATTTCCAACTCTACAATTATCTCAAGGCGTTTTTGATACCGGATAGCTCTAATGCCAAAAATTTTGGCAATATCAATTAATCCAAGTCCTCTTATTTCCATGTAATGACGGGCGAGATTAGTTCCTGTTCCCATAAGTATCCCCTCCCCTTTTTTTGTAAGGATAATTACATCGTCGGCCACTAACCGGTGTCCCCTTTCAATTAAGTCTAAAGTTACTTCGCTTTTGCCAATTCCAGATTTGCCAACAAACAGAATGCCCACTCCGTACACGTCGACAAACGAACCGTGCATTGATACCCGCGGCGCAAACTGATCGTCAAGAAAATCAGTTATTAAATAGACTATTTTAGTCGTAGAGTAAGGAGACGAAAAAAGCGGTATGTTATATTCGTTTACCAAGTCGATCATTTCCGGAAACGAAGCGTTGCCGTCGGTTAATATTATGCAAGGAATACTGAACTGAAATATCCGCCGCAAAGATTCAGTTCTTTTTTCAGAATCTAATTGAGAGAGATATTGCATTTCGGTATTGCCAAAAACCTGAACCCGCGAGTAAGAAAATAAATCCACAAACCCGGCTAAAGCTAAGCCGGGTCTGTGTAAGTTTTGTTCATTAATCTTTCTTTCAAAGCCGGATTCGTCGCTTAAAAGCGTCAGTTTAAATTTGTCTTTTGAATTTTCATACAAAAAACGAACAGTGATATCTTCTTTGCGCGAAATGGCTTTTTGGTCAATCCTGATCATTTGGTCTCGCAGTACGTTTAGTTTTAACTTTTTCTAACTGCCTTCCGAGTTTTTCGATGCAGGCCGTTACAGATTTTTTAAAATCTTCAGTTTCTCCTGTGGCAGTTAATTGTTGACCAGGAATACTAAGTAAAATTTCCGCTACTTTAACGCTATCCTTGTTCGGCTGAAAACTTAAAATTACTTCAGCCTTCATTATCTCATCAAAGAACTTTTCTAACGATTGAACTTCATCGGTAATGAATTCCTTTAAGGAATCATGCGCTTTAAACTTACGGGCTGTTATTGTAATGTTCATATTTAGCTCCTTATAATTTGATTAAGATTTAGGATGAGCATTTTTATACGCGCTTTTTAGCCTCTCAATACTTACATGCGTATAAATTTGCGTTGTTGATAGATTCTCATGCCCCAGAATTTCTTTTACAACTCTTAGATCTGCGCCTCTGTCAAGCATATGCGTTGCTGCGCTATGGCGTAATATATGCGGACTCTTTTTAGCTATTTCAGTCACCTTAGATAAATTGCTTTTTACAAAATTATAAACCATTCTGGGATATATTCTTTTCCCTTTTGAATTTACAAAAAATGGTTCATTTTTACCAAGTATTTTTTTATCGCCAATATAATCTAAAATTGTATCTAATGATTTTGTTCCGATTGGAACAATTCGCATTTTACTGCCTTTACCGAACACTCGGATAATACATTGGTTTAAATCTACGTCGCCATAATTAAGGCTGCAAACTTCCGAGACTCTCAATGCGCAGCCATATAGGATTTCCAATACGGCTTTCACTAACTTTTCATCTTTATTATCGTCAACTTTTTCCTGAAGTTCAATAAATGTATTTTCAGAAATAATTTCTGGTAATTTTCTTTTTACTTTAGGGTTAGACAAAGCTCCGGCGGGATTCATTTCAATATAATCGTTCATAAATGCATATTTAAAGAAAACTCTTATTACAGTAAGCTTTCTGGCAATAGAAATTTTTTCAATTCCTTCTTCGTTTAATTCCCCAATATAAGCTTTAATAAATCTTTCTGAAATTTTATTTATTACATCTTTTTCATTTAGAGCGCAATAATACTGAAACTGCTCAAGGTCTTTTTTGTAAGCTTTTAAAGTATTTGGAGAATACCTTTTGATATTCTCCAAATTACTAATAAACTCAGTAATAATTTCAGATAAGATTATATCTTTCATTCATCCTCTTCAACTTCCGCTTCCGGTTCTTTTTTTGTTACTTCGGCAGAACAAACAGGACATCTTAGATAATTCCCTTTTTTAACGGAATATCTTTGTTCCATATAAGGCGAATCGCCTTCCGGACAAGGTTCAGGTATAGGTTTATACCAGGCTACAAAATCGCAATTAGGATATTTTGAGCAGCCATAAAAAAGTTTATTCCTTTTCGATTTTCTTTCAACCACGTCTCCGTCTTTGCATTTAGGGCACTTAACGTCTAACGTTATATTTTTTACGTAATCGCATTCAGGGTATTTTTCGCATCCAATAAAGCGGCCGAATTTACCATTTCTAAAAACAGTTCTGCTTCCGCATTTTTCGCATGTTTCTCCGGTATATTCCGGCTCCTGATTTTGCTGATAAATATCCTTGAAAGATTTAATATTTTTGCAATCAGGGTAATTGCTACAGGCAAGGAATTTTCCGAATCTGCCCATCTTCATTATCATTTCGTGACCGCATAAATCGCACGAAATTTTTTCAATATTATCTTCAACTTTTTTTAACGCTTCTGCAAACGGACTGTAAAATTCATTTAATACAGAAACGTAATCTCTTTCGCCCTGTGCTATAAGATCGAGCTCGCCTTCCATACGGGCGGTAAAATCTACGGCGATAATATCAGAGAAATTTTTAACCAACACTTCATTAACCTTTTTGCCGAGTATTGTCGGGTTAAGTTTACGTTCAATCATATCTACATATTTTCTATCCTGAATTGTAGAGACAATCATAGAATATGTGCTTGGTCTGCCAATACCGTTGCTTTCAAGCTCTTTAATAAGGGAGCTTTCAGTAAATCTTGCGGGCGGTTTTGTAAAATGCTGAGCTTTTTGCAGATCGTCTAGTTTAAGTTTCTGGTCTTTTTCAAGGCCTAAAGGAATAGTTTCATTTTTTGCTTCTTCCTTATCATCTTCTTTACCTGTAGCTTCCAGAATTTCTTCATAGACCTGCATAAATCCGTTAAAGTTAACGGCAGTGCCATATGCTTTAAAAATAAACTCATCCGCCTGAATTTCAATTACCGTAACTTCAAGAAGAGCCTGAGTCATTTGAGACGAAACGAATCGTTTCCAGACTAATTCATACAAATTATACGAAGACCTATCCAAAAAGGGTTTTACAAATTCAGGAGTATATTTTAGCGACGTAGGTCTAATAGCTTCGTGAGCATCCTGAACTTTAATATCTTTTTTCTTATCATATACGTTAGGCGTAGGAGGCAAATAATTTTCTCCGTACGTAGTCTTTATATAATCTCTGGCTTCAGACAAAATATCTTCGCTAAGACGCGTTGAATCGGTACGCATATAAGTAATTAAACCGACCGTTCCTTCGCTTCCCATATCAATGCCTTCATATAGCTTTTGGGCTAATAGCATTGTTTGTTTAGGGCGCATCCGTAATCTTCTGGAGGCTTCAGCCTGCAATGAACTGGTAATGAAAGGAGCCGAAGGGTTGCGCTTAGTCTGTTTTTTTGTAACGTTAGAGATTATAAAATCTTTTTTACTTTTCAGTCTGTCAAAAAGTTCTGCGGCTTCTTTTTCAGTTCCGGCTGCAATATGTTTTACAAGAAACTGTTTCCATTCCTCTTCGGTCATAACAGGTTTAGGAGGAAGTTTTAGTTCTTTATCTGAAACTTTAAACAGTTTGGCTTTAAATTTTTCGCCTTTATCAGTCTCAAATATAGCCCAAAGAGACCAGTATTCAGTAGTTACAAATTTTTCAATTTCGGCTTCTCTATCGCAGATAATTTTTAGCGCTATTGACTGAACGCGACCTGCCGATAAAGAGCTGCTGCCGGAAGTTTCAATAATAGCTTTCCAAAGAAACGGACTAATTTTGTACCCAATAATTCTGTCCATTACTCTTCTAGCACGTTGCGAAGAGACTAAATAGCCGTCAACGTCTCGAGGGGCTTTCATGGCTTTAGTTACGCCATTTTTAGTAATTTCATTAAACAAAACTCTATGAACGCTCGCGTTAGGAGGGATTGTAAGAATATCGACTATATCCTGTGCAATCGCTTCTCCTTCGCGGTCGGGATCGGTCGCGATAAAGATTTTACTGCTTTTGCTGGCTAAGCTTTTAATCTTTTTTATTAAATCTCCTTTGCCCCTAATAGTCATATACTGAGGTTCAAAGTTGTGTTCGGTATCTACTCCTAGTTTCGATTTAGGCAGATTCCTGATGTGCCCTACAGTAGCTTCAACATGATAATCGCGTCCCAAGTACTTATTAATTGTCTTAGCTTTTGAAGGAGACTCGACCAAAACAAGATTTTTACTCATTTCAATATTTACCTTAATTTATTGTATCCGATGAAAATAACAGCAACCTACTACCTGGCAGAGTAACATTATTGATCTCAAAAAAAGAAGATAAAACAAGCCAGCTGATATGTTCTTTAGCAATTTCTCCATCCGGGAAAAGCTTAATTTGTTCCAGCACAAGCTCCAGTTCCTTTTTTGTAATAAAGCCAAGGTTGTATAATTTCAGCAGATAATTGATATTTTCGCTGCCAAGAGAATTCATTTCGTTAGGGCTAAAATAGCGGAAGTTTTTTTCGCTTCCCAATTTAAAAGCGTTGTCCGAAAAACGCGTGGCAAGTATTTTATCAAATATCCAGCTGTAAGCGGTTGCGGCCGCTCCACGGAACAGTTTATTATTCAATTTTTTGTTTAAATCTTTATAACTCGATTTTTCGTTTAGGGTATCTACAATATCCGTAAATAATTCGACTATATTGCTGTTCATATAATTCTATATTTATCTTCGAATTTTGAAAAACTATTTACAAATTTATTTTCTAAGTATTTCATTTTTTTCTTATGCTCTGGAATATCGTCTTCGTAACCAATTAAATGAAGAATTCCGTGTATGATTAATCTAAGTAATTCTTTGCTAAAATCAACAGAAAATTTTTTGGCGTTATAATCTGCGTCGTCAGTCGATATAAAAAGCTCGCCTTCAAGGTTTTTTATATCGCCGGAATAATTAAAAGTGATAATATCTGTAGAACCCTGATGTTGTAGATACTCTTTATTAATTTCAGTAATCTGTTCTGCATTTACAAAGTTTATTTGCAAGGAATCAACTGTAAAGCCTAATTCTTTCTGAAGGTCTGCAACAGTTTGGTGAACATTCTTTTTATTGATCTTTATTCCTTTATTGGAATAAACTGATAATCTTTTTACCACAGCTCTATTCTTTTTTATATAATGAAAATTTTGTCATAACTGTACAGTATGCTTATTTAACGATTCTATAGTTATCTGAGTATACTTTTTGTACCTTAATGCGGATTGCTCAAGATCGTCCATTTCCGCCTGAGTGAGGTCTCTAACCACTTTAGCAGGAACTCCGGCGACCAATTTGCCAGAAGGAACCACAAATCTTGGTCTTACCACTGCGCCGGCAGCCACTATAGTTCTTTCTTCAACCACAGCGCCGTCCAATACGACCGCTCCCATGCCTATTAAGCAGCAATCGTTAAGAGTACAGCCATGCAGCGTAACGCTGTGCCCTATGGTCACCTTGGAGCCTATATTCAAAGGATACTTAGTGTTAGTTACATGCAGCATTGAACTATCCTGAACATTAGACATTTTGCCAATTTTAATATAATTGACGTCGCCTCTTAAAACAGTATTGTACCAAATACTTGCGTCTTCTTCAATTTCTACATTCCCAATAATTTTGGATCCGGAAGCAAGAAAAACAGTCGGATGAATTTTAGGAAAAAAATCTAAATAAGGGAAAATATTATTTTCTTTTACTAATTGTATTTTGGCGGTTTCCATCCATTCCTCTTAAAATGTTTCAGTTTTATGCTAATATTTCCAATTATCACTTTCATATTTGCCGTTATTGGTATTGCGGCTTTATCGTTAGAGAACCAGCCTTCAAAATGTCCGGTTAGTCCATAAACGCTTACAAAATTAGTTTCGCCTTCCAGATAGTTGCATGCAACGTCATATTTTACTGCTGGGCAAGTAACTGCCGTCAGCTTTTTATGAAAATTAAGCGTCGTCTTCACTTTTTTTTCGTTTACAAAACAGGGTAAAACTACCGTTTTATTTTGTCCTGTGTTCATTCGCGCAAAATAAAAGATAGAAAGTCCATCCTGAAATTCCTTTTCGGCGGAAGTAACAGAATCAGTCCAGACCACGGGAGGTTTTAACTCCCCTTTTCTTACGCGTAATTTTGCATTTTTGTAATCAAAATTATATTCCGTATAAGTAGTAAAATCCTTATACTTAACAAGCCCTTTGAAGTATTCCGAAAAATAATCATCGCTTAATTTGCTTTCATAAATCTGATGCAGGTCTACAAACGGAACCGAAGAATATGAATTAATATAAGCTATAGTTTTGTAAAGTATTCCGCCATTCAGGTTAATTTTTTCAAGAACTTTAAATTTTAATTCGCCTATATCTATAAAAGAATAACTAACAATATAAGTCAGCTCTTCTCCAACTTCCAATTCTTTATCAGATGCGGAGAAGTATCCTCCAGGGGAAACACTCTCCGCATTAAAACCATAAAAAAATAAAACGCATATCCCAATTAAAGCGCAAAAGACTAATTGGGGTTTCATTTTATCTTTGCTAAATTCTTAGCTTCGCCAAATAATGTTTTAGCTTTGATAAGCTGGTTGTCTGCTTCCAAAAGCACCGCATACCAGCCTTCATTTTTCCAATAGTTTCTTGCTATCTGAGCTTTAATTCGGGCCGTTATATATTCTTTATCTTTTGAATATTCGTCTTTCTTAAACTCAACCTTTTTAGATTTAGCATAACTAATGAATGATTCCAAATCTTTTTCGGTAATCTTAAATGAATTGTTAAACTTATGAAGATCGTTGCCGTATTTTTCTTTAATTTCCTTACCATGCGATTCAAGGTAAGAAAGTATATAAGTGTAAAAAATATTATTGCTTAATAACGCTACTGAATAATCTGTAAGGTTATCGGCTTTTATTATATAATCAGGAGTGATGCCGCCGCCGCCATAAACAATTCTACCGCCGTTTGTTTTATAAATTGGTTTGGAAGAATCCTTTTCAGTGCTATGAGTAAGGTTATCGCCTTCTTTCTCTGAGCGTTTTGCCGCGTCTTCGTAATAATCTTTTTTATCTTTTTTGTCTTTATAATTTCTCTGAATACATCTGCCTGAAGGCGTAAAGTATTGAGCAATTGTCAGTCTTAAAGCTGATTTATCCGGCAGGCTAAACTGACGTTGTACAAGACCTTTGCCAAAAGTAGTTTCTCCAACAATTAAACCTCTATCCCAATCCTGAATAGCGCCGGAAACAATTTCGCTTGCTGAAGCGCTTCCGCGGTTAACCAAAACTACAAGCGGCATTTTTTCATAAGAGGAAGGTTCGGATGAATAATATTCTTCATCAAAATGAAGGTCAGGTCTTCTTCCTTTTGTATAAACAATTTTCTTGTGCCCCTCTATAAATAAATCTGCAATCTGGAAAGCCTGATTCAAATAACCGCCCGGGTTATTTCTTAAATCAAGGACAAGCTGGGTCATTCCTTTTGCTTTAAGGTCTGTTAATGCATCAGTCAATTCCTTTGTGGTGGTTTCCGCAAATCTGGTTACGCTTACATAGCCGGTTTTATCATCTAACATCAGGTGAGTGTCAACTGAATAAAGCGGAATTTTATCTCTTGTAATTTCATATTGTAGGGGATTTTTAACTCCGGTTCTTAAAATAGTAACAGAAACCTTTGTTCCACCTGCGCCGCGAAGTTTTTTTCTAACGTCGTCGTTTGAAATTCCAATAACGGAATTGCCGTCAATTTTAACAATTCTATCTCCGGCCATTATGCCTAAGGCTTCGCTTGGTCCGCCGGTAATTGGAGATACTACTGTAAGAGTATCGTTCACTACCTGAAACTCAATACCGACTCCTTCAAAAGCGCCTTTGAATTCTTCATCAACAGCTTCCATTTGTTTTGCCGGAATATAAGCCGTATGAGGATCAAGCGTGTTCAGCATTCCGTTAATTGCAGCTTCAACTAATTTATCCGTATCTACATCTTCTAAATAATATCTTTGAGTTAAAGATAAAACGTCGTTAAACTTGCTTATACTCTGTGTAAGGTTGTCGCTCGACATTACCTTTTGGATTGCCGATCCTAACAAAATTCCTAAAGTTAAAAGTATAACTGAAAAAGGTATTTTGAATTTTTTAATTTGCATAATTAGTCCTAATTATAATTTTATGCCGACGCTAAAGAAAGAATAAAAACATATCCAGCTTATGCTATCAGCTAATGAATTATTAAAATAACGAACATCAAGTTTTATGTATATGTCTAATATTATCGTATAAAAAGAAAAACTATAAACTCTTTAATACGCCAAAGTAATTATTAAACTCTTCCAATCGTTGCTAAATTGGAACGGTAAAGCTCCAAATAGTTTCTCAAAAGCTTAAAATAAGATAAATTAAATGCCAATCTTAAGTTATTATTAAATCTATAATTAAATTGATAAAAAATCAATCCACTATTTAAATGAATATCCGGTTCTAATGGATATTTATAGCATAAATTATCATTATTCAGCGTCTTATAAGGAAAAATATGATAAGCGGCAACAGAATAATTCAAAGTCATCTTATCTGTTCCCATTCTTTTGAAATGGATTTGTTTTTTATTACTACCGAAACTGAATTTTTAAGCCAGGAAAATGTGACGTTGAAATATCCTAGTTTCCTATATCTGCGCGGGGATTCATAAATAACAAGCCCTTTGGCAAAAAGGACTTTCCCTCTCCTTCGAATTTTGCGGAAAAGATCGAAGTCCTCCCCTGCGGCTAAATTTTCATTATTGCCCCCAATTACTTCAAACATATACCGTTTTATTACCTGGCACTCGCCGCGTCCCATGCCCATTCCGACTATATTCAGAAAATTAAAGTAGGTATTGTAAAAACCATGGAATAATTTATCCGAAAGCAGTTCCTGTTCAGGAGGAACTTTTACCGGGCACGTCATGGCCGCATAACGACTGCGCGCAAAAACATTTTCAACAAAGTAGAAAAATTTAACCGGATCCTTTATCATAACGTCGCCGTTAAGAAAAATGAGGATTTCCCCTTCGGCCTGACTTGCTCCAATATTTCTTCCGATGGCAATATTCTGAATTTTGCCATCGGCGTTGTAGCATATTTTGTCTGCGTACTTTTTTGCAATATCAATAGTTTTATCTTTACTTCCGCCGTCAGAAATTATTATTTCGTAACAATATTTCTTTTTAAGTTCAGTATCCGATAGTTGTTTTAATAATGCCGGTAAAAGAATTTCCTCATTAAGAGTCGGAATAATAATTGTGTACATATAAGATTATTTCTCAGGTTTCATTTGAGGGAATAAAAGCACGTCTCTAATTGAAGTCTGATTCGTTAGCATCATAACTAATCTATCAATTCCAATTCCTAATCCAGCCGTAGGGGGCATTCCGTATTCCAAAGCTCTTAGGAAATCTTCATCCATTTGCTGGGCTTCATCGTCGCCTTTTTCTCTGTCTTTAACCTGTTCTTCAAATCTCTCGCGTTGGTCAATCGGGTCGTTTAATTCGCTAAATGCGTTGCAAAGCTCTTTGCCTGCAACAAAAGCTTCAAAGCGCTCAACCATGCCTGGTTTAGTTTTATGTTTTTTTGCAAGAGGCGAAGTCTCAATTGGGTATTCATAAACAAATGTCGGTTGAATTAAAGTATCCTGGACGGTTACTTCAAACAAAAGGTCGATTAATTTGCCTCTGCTTTCGCCGCCGGCAACGTCAGCTTCGTGTTTTTTTGCCGCGTCTCTAAGTTCTTCATATGTTGCAGTAAGAATATCTAATCCGGTTTTTTCTTTAATAGAATCAACCATTGAAACTCTTTGCCAAGGAGGATTAAAATTAATTGTGTGTTCGCCAAATTGAAGTTCTGTAGTATTAGAAATAGTGCGGCTGATATCAGCTACCATATTTTCAACAAATCCCATCATCCATTCATAATCTTTAAATGGAACATAAAGCTCAAGCATTGTAAATTCAGGGTTATGAGTTTTATCCATTCCTTCATTACGGAAATCTTTAGAGATTTCATATACGCCGTTAAAACCGCCGACAATAAGGCGCTTTAGATAAAGCTCGTCTGCAATTCGTAAGTATAACGTCATATCAAGAGCGTTATGTTTTGTAATAAATGGTCTTGCAGATGCTCCGCCGTATTGAGGCTGTAAAACTGGAGTTTCAACTTCAAGATAACCGGCCGTGTCAAGGATTCTTCTAATAGCGGTTATTATTTTACTTCTCTTGATAAATACGTCTCTTACGTCAGGGTTAACAATAAGGTCTACATATCTTTGACGGTAACGCAATTCTTTATCTGCAAACTGATCGAAGATTACTTTGTTTCCGTTTTCGTCTGTAACTTCTTTAGCAATAGGTATCGGTTTAAGCGATTTTGCCAGTAAAGTAATTGATTTTGTATGAATAGAAGTTTCTCCGGTTTTTGTTTTAAAAACATAACCGGAAACTCCAACTAAATCGCCAATATCTAATAATTTGAAAATATCATATTCTGCGCCAACGTCGTCTTTTCTTAAATATATCTGTATTTTTCCGGCATGATCCTGAATATGCGCAAACGAAGCTTTTCCCATTCTTCTGATTGCCATAATTCTACCGGCTATGCTTACGTTATACTCTTCGCCGTCAACGAATTTACTTTTTATTTCTGCTGAATTTGCAGTTACGTCAAATGAATATGCAAAGGGCAGCGCTCCAAGTTTTTTTATTTCGTCAAGCTCTTCATATCTTCTTTTAATTAAAACGTTTATGTCAGGTATTTGATTATTTTCCACTTATCCTCCGATTTATTTTCTTTTAAAATTGGAAAGCCGCAAGCATACTAAATCCTGGATGTTTTCTGCAAGTTTAGTCGGCGCTAAAAAATTATTTGTAATTATCGAAAAAGCAATAGGTTCATTATCAGCCGTAAACGCATAGCCGCAAAGGCTCCTTACGCTGCTTACATAACCTGTTTTTGCTCTTACTTTATTTTCTGCTTTCGAGTTTTTTAATCGAGTGCCCATGCTGCCGTCTACTCCGGCTATAGGTAAAGAATTAAAAAACGGTATAAAATTAGGACTCTTATACATATAAGTCAATAACGAAACAAATTGTCTTGGCGTTACTAGATTCAGCCGTGATAAGCCGGATCCGTCTACAACCAACGTATTATCCGGGCTAATGCCCATTTCCTGCATGACTTCTTTTTCATACTTTAAGCCGTTATCTACTGAGCCAAAGTTTCCTTTTTCAAGACCTATTGTTTTTAATAACTGCTCGGCATAAAAATTATGACTGTTTTTGTTTATTACTTTAATTATGTCTTTTAACGGCACGGAATAATGTGTAAGTAATAATTTCATTTTAGTGTAATCAAGACTTTCCGGTAAATCGTCAACGTCTATTGGATATCCTTTTACAGAAATTCCTTTTCTCTCAAAAACGTCTTTTAATACAACAACAAAAAATTGCGTAGGATTATTGATGGTAGAGAAAATTTTATCCGGTTCAGCGTTTTGTTTTATTGTTCCCTGAACTGTAATAACGTTTGTTCCGCGTTCTCTAAAAAAATCAATTGAAGTGGTAGAATCGTTCCTTACTGTCGTAACATTATTTATAAGAATAACATATTTAGTATTGGGGACAACGCTGATTTTTGCAGGTTTGCCAACTTCTGTTGGAGTAACAACCATATTTACGCAATTATCGTTAAACGATAAAGAACCAGTTGGGGCGGAGAACCAATATGACTCATAATCCCATTGCCAGCCGTTGCCAAGTCCCCTGTCTTCAAATAAATTATCGTCGCCAATAATATTCCCGTTAATTTCGTCAATCCCAAGACTAAGCAGAGTATCAGCCCAGCTTTCAAAAATCTTAAACATATTTCCATCGCTAAACCTGTCCGAAATAGTCGGGTCGCCTCTTCCCTGAACAATTAAATCGCCTGTAAGCGTTGTGCCGTCAATTTTGCCATTAGTGTAAAGCTTGGTTTTGTATTTGAAATCCGGACCAAGAAGAGCGAGACCTGCGGTAGTAGTAAATAGCTTAAGGTTTGAAGCCGGCATAAACAGCTTGTCTTCGTTTCTTTTATAAAAATACTCGCCGGTTTCAATAGATTGAATAACGACTCCCCAGAAAGCGTTATTAAAGTTGGGATCATTAAAAATATCATCTAATTGTTCCCAAAGCTCTGTTACGTTAGAATAAGAAGTATACTTTCTAACAGGTTCATTTTTGTAGTTCTGTCCCCAACAGAGACAGCTAAAGAATGTAAATAATAAAAAAAGCTTAAGTGCGTTTTTCATATTTTTCCTTCACTCTGTTAACCTCTATATCGGTTAAAATTCTAAAAGAGCCAGTAGGAATATCGGCTGTAAAATCACCAAATCTATCTCTATTTAAACCGGTTACAGTATAACCCAATGTTTGGAACATATTTTTTACAAAGTGGTTGCGTCCTTCTTCGGTAGTTACCACAACAAACTTTCCAGAATTTTCATTTGGGTAAACGACAGAAATAAATTTGCCTCTTACTCCGTCTATGAAGACCCCTTTTTTCATTTTTTCTGCGTCTTCCTTACTTAAAGAACGATCAAGATTAACGCTATACTCTCTTCTGACTTTGTTTTTAGGATGCGTCAGGTAATACGCAAAATCTCCGTCGTTTGTAAGCAACAGCACTCCTGTCGTGTTATAATCTAATCTGCCTACCGGAAAAACTTTTTCTTTTATGGCCACTAAATCAACCACAGTTCTTCTGTTTTTTTCGTCAGCCGTAGTAGTCACAACGCCTTTAGGCTTATTCATCAGCACGTAAACATGTTTTATAATGTTTATCGTTTCGCCGTCATAACTGACTTTATCTACATCAGGATCAATTTTTGAACCAAGGTCGGAGACTGTTTTAGAATTAACCTGAATTCTTTCCTGAAGAATTAATTCATCAGCTTTTCTACGGGAACATATTCCGCTTTCGGCGATAAATTTATTCAATCTAATTAGTTTCATCTGATTCGCTCTTTATTTCGTTTTCAATAGTTTCTTCTATCGCATTCATCATTATTTTTCTTTTTTGTTCAATAAAATCTTCATCTTTTAATATCTCTTCAACCTCGCGCGGTTTAGGCAAATCGCTCAATTTATCCAAGCCGAAATAAAGTAAAAATTCCTTTGTAGTGCCATACAATAAAGGACGGCCCACAGATTCAGAGCGTCCATTAATTGTTATCAAACATTTTTCAAGAAGAGTATTCAGTATATAATCGGAGTTTACTCCTCTTATTGATTCAAGTTCCGGCTTTGTAATCGGCTGCTTATACGCTATAATAGCAAGGGTCTCAAGCGCGGCCTGGCTAAGCCTTCTTTTGCTTTTTTCTGATGAAAGATAGCCTACATATTTAGCATATTCCGGTCTGGTCCCGTATAAGTAACCTCCGGCTATTTTAGCAATCTTGAAAAACGAATTATTCTCTTCGTAATTCTGGTTTACTTCGTCGATGCAGGCTTCAATTTCTTCCTGAGTTATCTGAATGTCTTCTCCGTCAATTCCTTTAATTGCTTTTAGAATTTCGGGAGCCGTAATTGGCTCATCAGACGAAAATATTAACGCTTCTATTATTGAGTTATAAATTTTATCCATTTTGAATCGCATATACTACAAAATCATTAAAATCGCTTGTCTCTTTAATTCCAACTCGCCCCATTTTAGTTAGTTCCAATAAAGCCACAAACGTTATCACTATTCTTATTTTTTCTTTCATTTCAACAACAAGACTTATAAAATTCAACTGCTTATTGTCTTCAAGTTTGGTCATTATGAAATTTATCTGATCTTCAATCGAAATAGGTATTTTCCTGATTTCGTGAACGACAACTTTTTTAATCCCGTCTATTGCTTTTTTGAAGCACTTAGCCAGATCAAACACAGTTACATTTTTAAGTAAAATATCATATTCAGGCGGCGAAATTTTTTCGTCGGCAGAATAATTGCCTCTATAGTTTATTTTTCTCTGATTAGTTTCAAAGAACGATAAGTCTTCTGAGACTTCCTTGTACCTCTTATATTCAAGAAGGGCCTGAATTAAATCCATTCTAGGATCAATTTCAGTTCCTTTTTCGTCCACTTCTTTTGGAAGAAGCATCCGTACTTTAATATGCATTAAAGTTGAAGCCATGAGAATAAAATCTCCAGCGACTTCAATATCCAGTAATTTTATATAATTCACATATTCAAGAAACTCTTTCGTAATTCTTGAAATAGGAATATCATATATATTCAGTTCATCACGCTTAATAAAAAATAATAACAGATCAAGCGGACCTTCAAATGTTTCGAGCTTTACTTTATACAAGAATTATCCTAATTTCATTTTTGTTCTAACTTCTGTCATCGTACTTTCAGCCGTTGCTCTTGCAGTTTTTTCGCCTTCGTTTAACACGTTTTTTACTTCGTCTAAACGGTTTTCATAATAATTTCTTTTTTCAAGAATCGGTTCAAGGAATGATGAAATTTTGGATGCGCATTTCATTTTGCAATCAAAACAGCCAAGAGCTCCGGAACGGCAGCCCGCTTCAATTTCTACGGTTTCGCCTTCGTTAAATCTTTGCTGATATGAAAATATTGAACAAATCTCCGGTCGACCCGGGTCGCCTTTTCTAACTTTTTGAGTATCTGTAACAGCTTTTTTTAATTTGCTTTTTACAATCTCCGGTTCGTCAGAAAGTAAAATGGAGTTGCCTAGTGATTTACTCATTTTAGCGTCGCCATCAAGTCCCATAAGACGCGAGAATTTTGTTAAGAGCGTTTCCGGCTCGTCAAAAACAAATCCATATTGGTTATTAAACTTTCTTGCCATTTCGCGAGCAATTTCTACATGAGGTATCTGGTCGTCGCCAACTGGCACAACATTCCCTTTATAAAGTAAAATATCTGCGGCCATAAGCACAGGATAGCCTAAGTGCCCAAAAGCGATATTTTCAATTTTTAGATCGCGTACCTGATCCTTAACTGCAGGATTTCTTTCCAATCTGCTTGCAGTAATAAGCATAGAAAATATTAAATTTAATTCCGTATGTTGTTTTACCTGAGATTGTCTGAAAATAGGACTTTTTTCAGGATTAATTCCTGAAGCTAACCAGTCGATAGCCATTTCAATCGAATTCTGGTAAATATCATCAGTATTCAGGTTAGTAGTTAATACGTGATAATCTGCTATTAAGTGAAAGTTGTCATACTCATTTTGAAGTTTAACCCAATTTTCTAAAGCTCCTACATAATGCCCTAAATGAAGCTTGCCTGTAGGACGCATACCGCTTAAAATTCTTTTTTTTGCCATAAATAGATATAATAATTAATTATTTAAATATACAGATAAGGTTTCCAATTATCGTCAATTTTAGACGAAAAATTCTTAATGAACATAATATGACTCGGGATAAAAGGTTTCAACATAAGTTTAAGTCCTGCTTCTGCCGGGGTTCCATCCCCCTTTTTGTTATTACAAACAGTGCAGGCGCAAACTAAGTTTTCCCAGCTATCTTGTCCTCCTTTTGCTTTAGGGATTACATGATCAACTGTCAGTCGTAAATCCCCTCTGCCGCAATAAGCGCAACGGAAAGAATCCCTCCTGAAAATGTTTTTTCTTGTCAGAATTACCTTTCTATAAGGAACGCTGATATATCTTTTAAGTCTGATAACGCTCGGACACGGAAAACGTTCTGTAATTGATCTGATTTCTTTTCTCGTATCTTTTTTGACTAATTCAGCCTTTCCAAGATAAACAAGTATAAGAGCTTTTTTAATAGTACTGACAGTTAAAGGTTCGTAACTTTGGTTCAAAATAAGAACCTTCGCATTAAGCATTCCGTTATTTTTTACAGAAAACTCGAAAACGACCTCCTTAATTTTTCCTATCTTTCATGAAGAAATATAATCTAAGAACCGTTCTTGCTATAAATAGAGCTATATCAAATATTACCAAGTAAAACGCTGTTTTATTTGGTATACTCTTCGTCCAAATTAAAATAAAAGAACTAATGATAATTAATAATACTAATATGCTAAAAATATAAAACCATTTTCTATGCATTTATTATTTACCTTCTTTAATTATTCCTCCGGCCAAAACATATCCCTGTTCGTCATATAACGCCGCTGACTGGCCTGGCGTTATTGCATTTTTAGGTTCAAGAAATTTTACCTCAAACATGTTTTCATCGGCATTTATTACTTCTGCCGGAGAACCTTTATCAGCATATCGTATTTTGCAATTAACTACGGAGTTTTTCTTTAACTCCGATAAACTTATATAATTTACTTCCTGAGCAATAAGAGTATGTTGCCCTAACTCTTCTTTATCTCCAATCTCTATCACATTGTTTTCATAGTCGATCTTTGTAACATAAACAGGAGAACCTAAAGCTATTCCAAGCCCTTTTCTTTGGCCTACGGTGTAAAAAGGGACGCCTTTGTGAACGCCAATTTTTTTGCCTTTATAGACCAAGTCGCCTTTTTCAATATTTTCTATAACGTCAGGAATTTTTTCACGCAAAAACCGCTCATAATTATTATCAGCCACAAAACAAATTTCCTGGCTATCGGGTTTGTTTGCAGTTTTAATCTGGCAATCCTGAGCTATTTTTCTTATCTCTGGTTTTGTGTAATCGCCTAAAGGGAATAGAGTTCTGCTTAAACTTTCCTGAGTTAAGCCCCACAAAGCATAGGTCTGATCTTTTTTATTATCGACAGAAGCTTTAAGACAATATCTTTTATTTATTTCAGAGAACTCAACTTTTGCATAATGCCCGGTCGCCACATATTTAGCGTCGAGAGAATCCGCTTTTTTAAGCATTTCCTCCCATTTTATTTTACGGTTACAGATAACGCATGGGTTCGGAGTTCTGCCATGCAGATACTCGTCTACAAAATTATCAATAACAGCTTCTTCAAACTGTTTTGTGAAATCGACCGTATAATGCGGAAAACCCAACGAATCGGCTACGTTTTTAGCGTCAAAAATAGTATCTAATGAACAACAGCCAGATTCATGTTTCGGGGCGCCGCCTACTTCCATAAAGCCCCAGGTTTTCATTGTTACGCCTATTACATCGTATCCTTGCTTAACCAAAAGCGCCGCTGCAACGGAAGAATCAACTCCTCCGCTCATGGCCACAATCACTCTATCCTTAGCCAATAAATACCTACGTACTTTCTAAAATTTAAAAAATAAATATAACTAAATAGATTAGTATTTGCTAATACCTCAATCACATAAAAATTTGCAAAAATTGAGGCAATATTTTAATTTGTTAAAATATTGTTATATTTAAAACATACAACAATCTTTTTTCATTACTTAAGTGGGGAGCAATATGTTCAAGTGTTTTATCTTAATTATTTTTGTTTCAATAATTACGTTTGCGCAAAATAAAGTTGAAAAATTAAATTCCGAAATCCCAATTGGATATAATGTAAATGGAATGAAAATTAGTCTCCCTGACACTGTAAACATAAAAATTATAATATTTTCTGGAATGGCAGGCGGGTTTTCAAACCTAAAAGATACTATTATGGTTATATACGATGGAGTTCTTGCTCCCGGAAATTATCGCGCATACTGGGATTATAAAGACGCCAACAATATATTGGCTCCTATAGGAGGCATATACTCTATTTTTGTTGATTGTTCTGTTCCTAAAAACAAAAGAGGCGCGAAAAAATTCTCCGGTTACTCAAGCTTTTTAGTAATGAGATGATTTTTATATATGCAAAATAATATCAGATGATTTAGTTAGATGAGAATTAAATCAATCAATCTGTATCAGAATCGTTCTCAAAATCGTTTAGTTCTTCTTCCATTTTAGCTATAAATATTTTTGAGCACATTTCCCCCTTAAATTTGCCAATTTGCTTGCAATTTTCATGATTGGCTTTTACTTCTTTAATATCTTTGGACTTTTCCGAAAGGAAGAAATTATCTAAATCCTTCTGGCATTCGGTACAGAACTGAACATCAAGTTTGCTGAATTCATCATCCGGCAGAGATTTCTTTTTCATTATATTATTACACGCTATATTTATTCGAGTATCTTAAAAATTGCGTCTATCCTTCCAAGCGGAGCAGCAAGCTGCACGCCGCTTACGACAGATTTTATCTGGTTAAATGTTTCGTTAGCTATTTCAATTCCCTTCTCAAAACCTTCTTCTTTGGAATTAGTTTTCCGCATTCTATCCATAATATCGTCAGGAACTGAAGCGCCCGGAACTTCATTATTCATAAACTCTGCATTGCGATACGAAACAAGAGGCCAGATTCCGCAAATAAGAGGCAATTTTATGTACTCAATGCGCTTAAGAAACTTTTCTAAAATTTTCAAATCAAATACCGGCTGCGTAATCATATACTCTGCGCCCGCCTCAATTTTCCAGTCAAGTCTTCTTATTTCCTCATCAAGATTTATGGCTCCGGGATTAACTCCAACGGCAACATTAAAGCCTGTAGGCTCTCCTATTGGGTTGCCCGCAAGATCCAATCCGTTATTCAATCTTGAAATAAGATTTGTTAAACCGATTGCATCTACATCGAAAACAGCAGTTGCGTCCGGATAATTCCCTAATTTGGGCGGATCCCCTGTAATTGCTAAAATATTTCTTATTCCTAAGGCCCAAGCTCCAAGCAAATCGGATTGCATGCCAATAATATTTCTGTCTCTACAAGCAATATGCAATATAGGTTCAATGCCAACTTCTCTATGCAATATAGAAGCCAATGCAAGCGCCGACATGCGCGCAGATGCTCTTGGTCCATCTGGAATATTAATAGCGTCGATGCCATGATTAAATAATTTTCTCGCCTTTTCAATTTCTCTTTGCGGAGATACGCCTCTTGGCGAGACAAGTTCTACTAAGCTTACAAATTCTTTTTTTAATAATTTATTTGCTAAGCGCGATTTATCCGCTTTTTCAACTATTTTTACTTCGGCAGGTTTTTCTATAGCAAGTTCTTTTATCTGAACGTCTAACCTTTTAGAAGGCTGTAACGCGTGCACCGCTTTGCGAATAGCTTTTATATGAGTCGGATTTGTTCCGCAGCATCCGCCAATTACATTGGCTCCTTTTTGAATAAACCTTTTCGCATATTCGGCCATATATTCTGGCGAAGCCATATAAATATTACGTCCGCCAATATTTTGAGGAACTCCTGCATTAGGCTGCACTGAAATTGGAATCGTAGTAAGACTCTTTAGCGTTTCCATCGCTTCAAGCATAGATTTAGGCCCTACAGAACAATTCAAACCAATTACATCAACGTTATAAGCTTTTAATTTATTAACAAAAACAGAAAGAGGCGCGCCGCTTAATAAATGCCCTTCGTCATTTATAGTCATCTGAGCCATAATAGGCATGTTGGCGTCAAGCTCTTTAAGGGCTTTTATTGCCTGGGATAATTCGTTTACGCTTCCAAAAGTTTCAAATACAATCAAATCAACTTTACCGTCAAGCAAGCCTTTTATTTGTTCTTTAAAGGCTTCTTTTGCTTCTTCATATCTAACTTTGCCAAGCGGTTCAAGCTGCACGCCCAAAGGACCTACAGAGCCTGCAACAAGCGCAGTTTCTCCAGCGACAGATTTAGCAATTTGAGCTCCGCGCAAATTAATTTCATATACTTTATCGCTTAATCCGTGCGGTTTAAGTTTTATTACATTTGCGCCAAAGGTATTAGTCTCAACTATGTCGGCGCCTGCATTAATATAATCCTTATGCACTTCGGCTACTAATTCCGGGTTGGTAAGGTTTAATTCGTCATAACAGCGGTTAATGTATATCCCTTTTTCGTAAAGATAAGTCCCCGTTCCGCCGTCAAATACAATTACCTGTTTGCCTAATCTATCTCTGAAATTCATCATATCACAATATTTAATATTGAAAGTATCAATTTAAGATATTTCTTATTTGTAATCAAAAATGTAACCAATAAAATATTTAAAATTTATTTTTTATTTATGCGGAACTATTGTTCTAACAATTAATGTTGTAACAGATATCACATAATTATAAATCTTAGGAGGTTCGTATGAATAAAATAAAGATGGCGTTAGCTGCATTGATTATAATGGCGTCTGGTTCATTTGCCCAGACAAATTGGAAGATTGATCCGTCGCATTCGCATATTCAGTTTTCTGTAAGTCACTTAGTAATATCAGAAGTATCTGGATATTTCAAACAGTTTGAAGGATCGGTAAGCGCAAAAGACGATAATTTTACCAACGCTAAAATTAGTTTTACTGCCGAAGTAAAAAGTATCAGTACAGATGACGAAAAACGCGACGAGCATTTGAGAACGGACGACTTCTTTAACGCTGCAAAATATCCGCAAATTAAATTTGTAGGCAAGTCTTTCAAAAAAATTAGCGGCAACAAATATAAATTAACTGGCGATTTTACAATGCGCGACGTAACTAAGACTGTTACTCTTGACGTTGTTTATAATGGCAATGTTAAAGATCCATGGGGCAATACAAGAGCAGGTTTCAAAATTACAGGCAGCGTAAACCGTTTTGATTACAACCTTAAATGGAATGGCTTATTAGAAGCTGGCGGCGCAACAGTAGGCAAAACAGTAGCTATAATATGCAACGTAGAAGTTATTAAAAGCAAATAAATGAAAATTGAAGAAGAAATATTGCAGAAAAAATTTACGAATATTTCTGAAAAAACAATTGTAAATATTTTATTTACGAATAATTGGCTTATGAGCTTGCAGGCTGAGATTCTTAAAAAGTTTAATATTTCAGTTCAACAGTTTAATATTTTGAGAATTCTCCGGGGGCAATTCCCCAAGCCTGCAACTATAAAGCTTATTAAAGAAAGAATGCTCGATAAAGAATCTGACGCGTCAAGAATTGTTGAAAAACTTAGACTGAAAGGTTTTGTAGATAGAACTATATGCCCTGTTAACAGGCGTACAGTAGACGTTTTGATTAGCAAAAAAGGTTTAGAAGCATTAAACAAACTTGACGTTATAGAGCTTGAATCCAATAAATTAACGTCTAATTTATCTATTAAAGAACTGGAAAATCTTAATGAGCTTTTGGATAAACTACGCGGATAGTTCGTTAAATAAAATGCAAACATTTTAGCCCGCTTTTTTTAACTTAAATTTAAGTTTAAATTATTTTAAATAATTATACAGATAAATATTTACCCTATTTAGAAATTTGCTAAATCTTAACATTAATATTATATTTGTAATCTCATTTAAAATTTATGCGAGACTGGCGGAATTGGTAGACGCGCTAGACTTAGGATCTAGTATCTAACGGTGTGGGGGTTCGAGTCCCCCGTCTCGCACTACTAAATATATTTAATTACCAGGAGTTAGTTTGGAATCAAAAATAAATGTAATTAATGAAAGTCTTAATGAAATTGAAGTTTCTCTTGAGTTTCCAGAAATAGAAAAAGAAATAGAAAAAGAAGTGATCAACAAATCCAAATCTTTACAAATCCAGGGCTTCAGAAAGGGAAAAGCTCCAATTTCAATTATTAAAAAACTTTATGGCGATTCTCTCGATCATGAAGCGAGCGAAAAGGTTTCAAACGATAATTTTTGGAAAATTGTAAAAGAACAAGATATTAAACTTATTGGCGAACCTAGATTAGTCGATCTGAATTTTGAACCTGGCAAAAAGCTTTCGTATAAAGTTCAATATGATGTTTTACCTAAAATTGATATTAAAGATTATTCCGGTTTAACAATCGAAATACCTGATTTTAAAGTTAAAGATGAAGAAGTTCAATCTGAAATTGATTATATAAAGAAAGCAAATTCAGAGTTTGTTGATGCTGAAGTTGTTGAAAATAAAGAATATCAGGTAACTTTAGACCTTCAGAGAGTTGACGAAGCCGGCGCTCCAATGGAAGGCGTTAAAAGCGACAATGTGAAAGTAGACCTTAATAATCCTAATGTTAATGCTGATTTAGCAATGAAATCATTAGGCAAAAAAGTCGGCGATGTTTTTGATTTTGTTTTTACTGATAAAGTTAAAGCTGAAAATGATACAGAAGACGAGAAAAAAGAAACCGAAATCTTTAGATATGAAGCAAAAATAAAAGGAATTAAGAAAATTGTTACCGCTGAATTAACTGAAGAGTTAGTTAAAAAAGTTACAAAAGATAAAGTTTCAACCGAAGCTGAATTAATTGAAGATATTCGTAAAGACCTTCAGAATTATTACGATCAGCAGATAGAGAACATTACGCATAACAGACTTGCTGAAAAAATTGTAAGCAATAATCCTTTTAAAGCTCCTTCTACCTTAGTTCATAATATGCTTCATAGCCTTATGGAAGAAGAGGAAGAAAAATCAAAACAGGAAGGTTATGCAAAATATGACCACCATGAAGCTCACCACAGATTAGAAGGCACTGCAGAATGGGCTGTAAAATGGTATTTGTTAAAAATTGAAATGATAAAGAAAGAAAATTTACAGATTACCGACGAAGAAATTAACGAGTTAGCTAAGATAGACGCTGAAAAAACTGGAATTTCGATAGATAAGCTTTTGAATTATTATAAAGGACAGAATTATACAGAGAAATTACTTGATAAAAAGCTATTTGAATTCCTTGAAAAGAATAATACTATTACACGAGTAGATCCGATTGAACTTTCTAAAAAAGAAAAAGAGGCAGTAAAGAATGAAAAAGTTTGAAATTTATAATCAGTTAATCCCGTATGTTATTGAACAGACTGGAAGAGGCGAACGAGGAATGGATATTTATTCGCGTCTTTTACGCGAACGTATTATTTTCCTTGGCACTCAGGTTGACGATCATGTCGCAAGTTTAATTGTAGCTCAGTTGATTTTTCTTGAAGCTGAAGACTCTGAAAAAGATATTCACTTATACATCAACTCCCCTGGCGGAAGCGTTAGCGCCGGTTTAGCTATTTATGATACAATGAAATATATTAAACCTGACGTAGCTACTATGTGCGTTGGTTTAGCGGCTAGCATGGGAGCAGTACTGCTTGCAGGCGGCGCCGATGGCAAAAGAACTTCTCTGCCAAACTCAAAAATTATGATTCACCAACCATGGGGCGGATTTCAGGGACAAGCTGCCGATGTTGAAATTCAGGCACGCGAAATGGTTAAAACCCGCGAAACTCTTTATGGTATTCTTTCGGCTCATACGGGCAAATCAATTGAACAGCTTACAAAAGACTGCGATAGAGATAATTTTATGACCCCGTCTGAAGCTAAGGAATATAGACTTATTGACAACATATTGGAAAAAAGGGTTCCCCTAAGCTCTAAATAAAATTAAATAAGTTTTATATCTAAAACGTTAAGGGTTGAATATTTCAACCCTTATTTTTTTTCAACTATCTTTAAATTAAAATGAAAACTTTCATAAATTTCAACCTGATGATTAAAAGCGCTTTAATCCTTTTACTAATCTCTTCAGTTACTTTGTTTGCCCAACCATTTGAGAAAACTTTAGATAAATATCTGGAATTATATAAAACCTCGAATAACGTTCCTTCTGTTTGTGCAGGAGCTGTTGTTAATGGCAGAATTGCATGGACAAGCGCGTTAGGTTTTGCGGATTTAGAAAATTCTGTAAAAACATCCGACAAAACTGTTTATAGACTCGCTTCTATTTCAAAACCTATTACCGCCGTAGCAATTATGCAGCTTGTTGAAAAAAAGAAGATTAACCTTGACGACGATGTAAGAAAATACGTCCATTACTTTCCAAAAAAGAAATGGAATATCACTATTAGGCAATTGCTTACGCATACTTCCGGAATCAGGTCTTATAAACCGGGAGAGTTTGATAGCAAAAACTATTATCCAAAAATAAAAGACGCAATTGAAGTTTTAGCGAATGATTCTTTGGATTCTAAACCTGGAACAAAATATAACTATAATACTCTAGCCTATAATCTTCTGGCGGCAGTTATTGAAAATGTTAGCGGTATGACTTTCTCGGAGTATTTAGAAGCTAATATATTCATACCGTCCGAAATGGCTCTTACTAAACTTGAATTTCAATCTGATATTGTTCCTAACAGAGCTCATGGATATATCCGAAATGATAAAGGTATAGTTCAAAACGCTCCTTTGGCCGATCTAAGTTCGAAATACGCTGGAGGCGGTATAATTTCTACAATAGAAGATTTGTTAAAGTTTGGCGAGGCTTTGCTCAGCAATAAGCTTATTAGCAAAACGACTTTAGACAGCATGTTAAGGCCGACTGTTCTGCCTTCTGGACAGGTTATTAATTATGGATATGGCTTAGGTTTTGGAACCGATTCTTTGGGCTCTTATTTCGGGCATTCGGCAGGCGGCACTGGTTTTTGCGCTAATCTAGTAATTTATCCTAAATCAAAAGCAGTATTTGCATACCTTATGAATATCAGGGATAATAAAGAATTAGGGAATCCATCGCTTGATATAGCGGCTATTTTATTGGGTAAAGGCGGAATTGATAAAACTTTTGATATAGTCTCGCATAAATACTTACAAAAATAATCTTTCGAATATTTTACTAAGCGGAAATTTAAGTCGCATTGAGCGAAGTTGAAATGTGACGAATCAGGAAAAAGCGCCTTAGAAATTTTTAGTCATCCTTCGACTATCGCTCAGGATGACATTATTTAGAATTATACAAATCCATTATCCCTTCTACAAATTTTGACCAGGAATATTTTTCTATTTCTTGCTCAATATTATTTATAAATTCTTCTTCTTTGTTTTCTGCATAAAAGCGAATAACTGAATCAGCTATTTTTTCCGCGCTGATTTCTTCAGTAATAAAACCAGTTTTATTATTTAGAACAACTTCTTTTAATCCGCCAACGTCTGTAGCTATTACAGGCTTTCTAAAATTCATAGCTATCTGCACAATGCCGCTTTGAGTAGCCGATTTATAAGGCAATAACACAGCGTCGCAAGCGGAGAAATAATATTTTACTTCATTAGTCGGAATAAAATCTGTAAATAGACGTATGTCGTCTTTTAATTTAAGTCTGTCAATAAGCGAAAGATATTTATCGCTGTTTGAATAAAACTCGCCCGCTACAATTAGCTTAACCGGATACTTCTCTTTAATTAATTTCAAGGCTTCAATTAAAAGGTCTAAACCTTTATAGTCGCGTATAAATCCAAAGAAAAGGATTAATTTTTCATCTTTTAATTTAAGTTTTTCGCGAGCTTCTTTTTTAGGAACGCGTTCGCCAAAATTTGAATAAATAGGATGAGGCAATACTTTATAATTTGCGTTTGGTTTTATTGAAATCAGGTCTTCCAGTACTTTATTTGAAAGTAATATAAAATAATCGGATAGCGAAAAGAATAATTTTGTAAGGAACTTATCCCCTATTTTTCTTTCGTGAGGCAAGACATTATCGCAAATTACAAGAACCTTCGTCTTCCCGTTCAATTTTGCGATTTTAGAAATTGTCATAAAACAGGGCGCAAAAAAGGGCATCCAATATTTGAATATAATCAAATCCGGCGCAGCTCTCTTTACTTTAATCCCCTCGCTAAACCAGTTAAACGGGTTGATGGAATCAATTCTTATTTGCGAAGGAATCTTTTCCGATTCGTCTCCTCCAGACTCCAATTGAGATTTACCAGGAAAAAATAAAGACGGATATTGTCTTTTAAACGTAATAACTTCAACGGAATTATTCTTAGCAAGCTCTTTATATATTAAACCGACAAAATGCGCTATGCCGCCTCTAAGCGGATAAGCCGTAGAAATTATTGAGATTTTCATAACGGCAAAAGCTTTGTTACAGTGTTAAGTACACGTTCCGGCTCAATATAATCCATACATTTATATTCTTCATTTTTACATGAAGATGTAAAATAGCAAGTACATTTTTTTGAAGGCTGAATTATTTCGCCAAGTCCGTATAAATCAAATTCATTTGGGTTAAAGATATTATTGAACAGAACTATCTTTTTATTAAGCGCAATTGTTATATGCATGCCCATAGTAACGCCGGTAACAACAAGATCGCATTGATTAACAAGATTTATAAATTTCTCCAAGTTAAAGAATCCCAAGTATTTTCCGCCGGATGCTTTAGCCAAGCGGCTGTTTTTTTCGTGTTCCTGTTCTCCGCCAAGGAATACGACTTCATAGCCTTTAGATAAAAGATTTTTTGCAAGCGCCGCCCAGTTTTCTTCAGGCCATAATCGTGAAGTCCATCGACCGCCGCAGCCTGTATTAAAGCCAATAATTTTTTTACTTTTATCAAAATCCCATGATTTTGAATATTCGTCATATGTTGAAAGAATATACTTTTCGCCCGAAAATTTGTATCCACATATTTCAAATATTTCTTCTGGATAGCTTTTTGTATTTTTCTGGTTCAAATCGTCAAAAAGTCCGGTCATGTATTTAGGAACAGCTTCGCTATTAAGTGGCGCTGGAATTCCATCTTTTAAGATATAACCTTTTTTGATTTTCGAGTTGACAAGCTTTAATATAGAGCAAGCCTCTTTGTCTTTATCTAAATTAATAGCTAAATCAAAATCAGTAGCCTGAAGAAAAAGACTACTTTCAACGTTAAGTTTTAGAGGAACGTCAACTTCTTTTGGAAGAATTGCAGGAGTAAGAGTCAGCCAGTATATTTTACCTGAAGGATGTTCTTGTTTTAATTTTGTTAGTAAAGGAGTTGTTCTAATAACGTCGCCAATAGCTCCAAGCTTAATTATTAATATTTTCTCTGTAATTTTATCATAATAACTACATGGAGCGTTATTATCATCAATGCAATGAGCATTAAAATTTTTATGTGGTTTGCAAGGAATATCTCCGCGGAAATATCTGCAATCTGTTTTTATGGATCCCAAATTCATTGCTATTAAACTCTCATTATTTGTTAAATTTTAGAATTACCGGTCCTTCGTTTTTACTGCCAAGGTATTCATTAAACTGACCAGTTGATTTGAAAACGTTAATCATGCTGTTTTTTTTCTGAGGCGTAGGTCTATGTCTTATTTCTTCTTTCTCTTTCATACGGTTTTGATCAAGGAAATTTCCAAACCCAGTTTTAGGCAGATTAGGCGTATTTTGCGTTTTGCTTTTTTCGCTCTGTACAAATCGTTCAAAATCTTTTACATTATATTCAACGTCAATTTTTATATTGTTTTTTTCTTCAGGCGTTTTTGTTTTTATTACGGCTTTATCTTCCGAATCAATAAAATTCTCATCAAGCGCAAAAATAGCGTCGGCAAATATTTTATCGTTTTGGGTTAAAGCTTCTTTTGAGCTTAAGTCAAAGCTATAAATTTCCGTAAAGCCTGGTTTGTCTCCCCTGCTAACAATAGAATTTAATCCAATCTGTTGAATTCTAAAACGAAGACGCTGTAGATCAATTACTCCGCCTAAAGATTCTAATTCCTGCACAGCAAATATAGGATCAAAAAAAATCAGATCAGGATTTACGCCTACAAAAATAGGAAAACCATATTGCGATTTTCTCAAATTAAAATTATGTAAATTAGTCAGCAATCTATATGCGACCACAACCTTTGGAGATGGTTCATTCATATAATTGCAAACCTCATAGTAGTTAATACTATGAGGTTTTTTAATTTTTTCATCTTTGAATATAATTTTAAAATTTGTTTCAAGATTAAAAATATTCTGCGAATAAATTACGATATCATTATGTTTTGTATCTAAAGTTTCTAACAGCATAAAAAATAAACAATTCCTTCAGAATTAAACGGCCCAGTATACTAAACCAAGCTCAAATGGATGTATCATTAGATCGTGATGAGGAAGTATTCTTACAGTAAATCCATGTTGACCTGTGTGTTTGCATTTTACTTTGCCAACGTATTTATAAAATCCATCCTGCGTCTTTTTGATTTCAGGGTTCATTACTACAGTTTCATTGTTCTTAGGATCATCCTGTTTATCAATTAGGCCATAATAAATTTGAACCTGCACATCTTGAGGCGTAAGGCTTCCAAGATCAATTTCAGCGCTCAAAATAAGGTCTTCATTTACTTTAAGCTCTTTTTGCTGATTTTCGGTTTCAATATGTTTTATATTAACAAGATGCCAGTTAGTCTTAACCATATTTTTCCAGGCTGTAAGCTTTTTAGCTTTTTCCCATTTTTTATCCGAAATTAAAAGTCTTTTCTGATAGCTTGGATAATAATATTTTGTGAAATATTCATTGACCATTCTATGGGTATTGAAAACTGAACCAAGCTTATTCATTGACACTTTAATTTTTTTCATCCACCCTCTTGGTATTCTGTCTTCCCCTCTTTCATAGAATAATGGGATGATATCTGTTTCAAGGGTATTGTAAAGCTGTCTTGATTCAACTTCATCCTGATAATCAGGGTCGGAATATTCTTCGCCATTACCAATCTTCCAGCCTAATTCAGGGTCAAATCCTTCGTCCCACCAGCCGTCTAACACGCTAAAGTTCAAACCTCCATTAGCAATAACTTTCATACCAGACGTGCCGCTTGCTTCTAATGGACGGCGTGGATTGTTTAGCCAGATGTCTGCGCCTTCAACCATATATCGCGCAACGTTCATGTCATAGTTCTCAAGAAAAACTACTCTCTTTTTAAATTGTTCTTCTTTAGTCATCTGATAAATTTCTTGTATGAGTTTTTTCCCTTCGTCGTCTTTAGGATGGGCTTTACCTGCAAAGATAAACTGAACAGGCTTATTTTTACTGCCTAAAATGTCTATTAGTCGTTCAATATCTTTGAATATAAGAGTAGCGCGTTTATACGTGGCAAATCTTCTTGCAAAGCCGATTGTCAAAGCGCGGGGATTTAAAACTTCCGCAGCTGAATTAATTTCAGATTGGCTTCCGCCTCTTGCCTGAATTTGCTCAATCAGTCTGCTTCTTACAAACGTAACTAATTTTTCTCTCCGCTGTTCATGTATGCGCCATAATTCCTCATCAGGAATCTTATCTATGCGTTCCCAAAGATTTGGAGCGGCAGGGTTATGTATCCAGTTTTCGCCAAGGTAGCGAACAAACAATTCTTCCATTTCTCTTGAAATATGAGAGCGCGTATGAACGCCGTTTGTAACATATCCAATTGGAATTTCGTTAAACGGAACGCCCTTATATCCAGTGGCCCACATTTTCTTAGACACCACGCTGTGTAATTTGCTTACGCCGTTTATTAAACCGGCAGTGTTCATTGCAAGATGCGCCATATTAAATACGCTTGATTCTTTATCCTTATGAATATTGCCAAGCGCGTAAAATTCTTTATCTGATATTTTTAGCTCGTTGCGATAATAATTGCCAAAATATTTCTCAATTAATTCATTTGCAAAAACGTCGATACCGGCCGGCACAGGAGTATGCGTTGTAAATATATTTGAATAAAATCCAATTTCTTTGGCTTCTTCATAGCTTAAGTCATATTTATGAATAAGCGTTTTAATTCTTTCCAAAGATAAAAATGCAGAATGCCCTTCGTTCATGTGGCATACGACTGGTTTTATATTAAGAGCTTCAAGCGTTTTTATTCCGCCAATACCCAAAATAATTTCCTGCTGGATTCTTGTCTCTGCATTTCCGCCGTATAATGTTTCCGTAATCTTTCTATCGCTTTCAGAATTTAGCGCAACGTTTGTATCTAATAAATACAATGGTATTCTGCCAACCTGAATTCTCCAGACCTGGAAATAAACTTTTCTTTCAGGAAAATCAACAGCAATCATCAAGGGCTCATTGTTTTCATTTAGCTCTAAAGTCATTGGCTGATTCTGGAAGTCGTTTATTTCATATCTTTCATGCTGCCATCCGTCTGAGGTTAAATACTGTTGGAAATAACCTTCTTTATAAAGAAGGCCTATGCCTGTCAGCGGTATTCCAAGGTCGCTTGCAGCTTTAAGATGATCTCCGGCCAAAATTCCTAAACCGCCAGAATATGTTTGTAAACATTCTGTAAGGCCAAATTCAGCAGAGAAATAAATAATATTAAAATCTTCTAACTTTGCGTAATTTTTTTGATACCATGTCTTTTCAGACAAGTAAACTTCAAGGTTGTAATATGCTCTGTTTTTATGCGCCAAGAAACCGTCGTCATGTGTAAGCTCTTCAAGCCGTTCCTGGCTTATTTTCCCAAGCA
>WSSedL1CaDRAFT_10000194_pt1 | contig 41990 bp, 37 predicted proteins | sample WetSurSL1Cattail_FD_9464 | JGI IMG/M metagenome (IMG submission 9464)
GTCAATAATAAAACGGTTATGGATGTGAATTACAATGAAGAATACTTTTCAATTTGGGTTCATACGGCGGGGCAGGAAACAGGTCTTGAAACGTGCCCGCTGAATATTCAGCTGGACACGCAAATGGCACAGCTTCTGAGTGATTATCTGAAGGATTTTATTAAAGTCAATTTCGATTCAAAGCAGAGCTGATTTTCATAATAAATTAAATAAATTACATATTTTTAATCCGTAAGCACATAATGTTTTTATCAAACTCAAGAGATGAAAAGCGGAGTGGAAAATGATAAACATTATTCTGTGCGGAAAAACGAATGATACCTCCATCAGCGATGCACTGCTGCCTGCTCTTGGCCGATATGGCGGAGTGCAGTATTTTAACGGGAGAATTCTTGCGAATTTTGGCGGCGGGACGGAGTTCATTGTGTACGACTGTGAGGAAATACCGGAAATAGAACTAAACTGCGGAATCCTTCTATTTAAAAACAGTTTTCACTCTTCGGAAACAAGCAGCATACCGAGTGGATTTTCCTGCGTGCTCGAAACAAAAAATTTAAATGCTGCGGCAATGCTGAAAGATACGGATACGGCAGCAATTACCTGTGGTACAAGCCCGAAAGATACAATCAGTATCGCCGGTCTGGACGAGGCAAATGCCGCGCTGAGTCTTCAGCGCAGTATTATCACCGTTACCGGAGAAATCTTGGAACCGCATGATTTTACGGTGAAATTGCTTTCAAAACTGGGCCCGCACCGCATTCTGGCGGTTTGCGCTGCTTTGCTGATTTCCGGTGTGGACTCATCTCAGGGTTACATTATTTAGAATGAAAAAATTGACATTCATAAAATCACGTAGAGTACGCAAAATAGGAAAGCAAACGCAATACAAAAGTTTAAAGCAAACGCAAAGAAAACAAAATTTTAAGATTATAAATCAATGAAGGAGTGTGTTTTATGTCTAGTAATAGTAATGTAGTTCCTGAGGCTCGTACCGCCCTTGATAAGTTTAAAATGGAAGCTGCTTCTGAAGTCGGTGTTAACTTAAAGCAGGGTTATAACGGTGATTTGACATCTAGAGAAGCCGGTTCTATCGGCGGCCAGATGGTTAAGACTATGATTAAAAGCTATGAGCAAAGCATGAAATAAGCTTTCGTAACAATTAGAGCGCCATACCGAGAGGTGTGGCGCTCTTTCTTGCTTTATATGATTAACAGTGGTTTATTAGCTCCCGTAGTCTTCTATCTTTCGGTTCAATTCGTCGATGCTGTATACTGTGATTCCTTCTTTCAAAAGCCGTTGGTCTTCTTCTGAAAAGGTAGAAACATCCACATCAAGCTGCTGATAGGGGACAGTATCGTCATTATGGAATATACCGATTCGACCCTCATATTCCTTCAATGTGTAAATATCGGTTTTGCTCGCCATTGCTATAATTCCGCTGGTTTCTTGACTTGATGGAGCATTTGCGGTAGAATTATAAAGTATATTTGAACTCGCCGGTTCAGATGTGGTTCCTGTCCAATTTTGCGGATATCTGAACAGAATCAATAAAATAATGATGGCAATAACGAACAGAAGCAAAATTATAATTCTTTTCAAATGGAATCACCTCAATGGTATTATTTGAAAAAAATGGAAAATTATTCATTTTTGTTACATATCGCTTGTAATTTCTTTTAGGGAGGTGACGTTTAATGAGAAAAACAGATATTAGTAAATATGCTGGAACGGAAAAAAAGAATGCGGACGGTGCCGCTGCATTCACAAAATCGATTCTAAAACTCGTATCAAAGGGAATGCTCACTTTAGTAACCATTCTTATAATAACCGGTGTCATCGTTTCAGCTTCATTGATTTCATTTATTTTCAGTATGAAAGATGAATCAATGAATTATGATTTGCATAAGCTTCAGCTCAATTATACCAGTTTTATATACGTCAACGGAGCAAATGATGACAGTTCAAAGCCTGTCCAGTATCAAAGTCTCTACAGCACTGAAAATAGAGTTTGGGTCGATTATGATAAAATGCCTCAGTCTATGAAAGATGCGATTGTGGCGATTGAGGACAAGCGTTATTGGGAGCATAATGGGGTAGACTGGCGCAGAACCTTTGGCGCGGTGACGATGCTGTTTTCCAAAGGGGGCAGCTACGGCGGCTCGACCATTACGCAGCAGTTGATTAAAAACGTGACTGGTGATAATGATGTCAGTTTGACTAGAAAGGTAAAGGAGATATTCCGCGCGTTAAATCTTGAAAAAAAGTACTCCAAGGAAGAAATTCTGGCGGCATACCTGAATGTAGTTCCTTTTGGTAGCGGGTGCAACGGGGTTCAGGCAGCTGCAAACCTTTATTTTGACAAAAACATACAGGATTGTGATATTGCCGAGTGTGCCTCAATTGCAGGCATTACACAAAATCCTACAAAATATTCTCCGCTGGTTCATCCGCAATGGAACAAGGAACGTCAGCATACAGTTTTAAATGAAATGCATGATCAGGGTAAGATTACCGATGCGGAGTTTACAAAAGCAATGGCTGAGTCCGAAAACATGAAGTTTTCCACTAAAAAAACGGAAACCTCAACCAACAGCACCCCGGTTTGGAACTGGTACGTTGATACGCTGTTTGAAGATGTGAAGACAGGCTTGATGCAAGCTTATAGCTGCTCGAGTGATAAGGCAGTCGATATGATTTACCATGATGGCTTGAAAATTTATTCAGCAATGGATACGAGTTTGCAAACGATTGCGGAAGACACGTTTAAAGCGGATGATGTATTTGGCAGCAACACGAAGCTTCAGACTGGATATCTGGCTATGGATTATTCCGGTCGTGTGCTTGCCACGGTGGGTTCAAGAGGAGTAAAAAAGAGCAACCGCCTTTTCAGCTTGGCCACTGATTCGAAAAGGCAACCCGGTTCCACGATGAAACCATTGGCTGTTTATGGTCCTGCAATTGATTCCGGAAAATATAATTATTCCTCACTTGTGAATGACGCCCCGCTTCCAAATTGGTTCAGCGATGGAAGTGCAGGCCCGAAAAACTGGGGTCCGGGCAATTTAAGCGGTAAATATTGGGGACCTGTTCCGATTGAACTTGCATTGGAGCGTTCCCTTAATGCATCTGCGGCGCAAATCGGAACTGCACTTACCCCAAATACCAGTTTTACCTTTTTAAAGCAGAAATTGAATTTCAGCAGTCTGCTTCCCGCAGATAATAACCGCGCGCCAATGGCGCTCGGAGGGCTTAGCGAAGGCGTAACGGTACGTGAAATGACAGCGGGATACCAGATGTTTGGCAATGGCGGGAAATATTATAAGCCTTATACCTTCTACCATGTCGATGATCATGACGGAAATGTAATTTTAGACAATCGCAATGAAGCGTTCACACAGGCAATCAGCTCCTCATCGGCCTCTGTGATGCATCATCTTTTGAATAATGTTATTACGGGGCCGAATGGAACAGGCCGCGGTGCCGCCATCAGCGGCTGGGAAGTCTTCGGCAAGACCGGAACCACAAATGAAAACAAGGATAGCTGGTTTGTGGGTGGCACACCCTATGCGGTAGCCGGAATTTGGACGGGCTATTTAACGCCGGCCACACTTTCCAAGACGACTTATGCTGCTTCCGCATGGAAGACAATTATGGCACAATACCTGAAAAATAAAAATAAAATTACATTCCAATATGATCCGAATGTCGTTTCGGCATTATATTGCAGAGTAACCGGTCTTCTGGCCAATCCCACGGCCGATAAAGATACGCAGTTGGGTTGGTACGATAAGAATAAGATGCCAGCCATATGTGATGGCATCCATACAGGCGCAAGTTCTTCCGTTGCATCCGGCGCTGCGCAGTCAAGTCAGTCCAGCGAGCAGAGCACTGTTTCCAGTGCCGTAGATTCCAGCGCAAGTTCGGAAATTTCTGAGGAGTCTCAGACTACCTCCGAAACTTCATCAACCGAGTCGAAGCCGGTATCAGGCGCAAGTTCCAGTTCACAACTGCCGCAGTCACAGGATCAAAGCGCTCATTCCAACGCGCATTCCGTTATTCCGGTTGGGTAGATTTGAGTTCTTCCGACAGCTGCATTTTCTAAGAATGCAGTTGAATGTTACACTGAAACGTGGTAAACTGTTAAAGTGTCTATTATGGTTATTCCGGGTCTTTCGTGATGAATATGAAGCGATGGATTTTTATCCAAAGAGATAAAATTATAAAGAAGGCTCTGGATAAGCTGAGAAATTAAGGGGTGCAATATATGGTACAAATAGCGGTAATGGGATATGGCGTAGTTGGTTCCGGAGTGGTAGAGGTTTTAACCAATCATGCGGAAAATATCGCGAAACGTGCAAAAGAACAGATTGATATAAAGTATATATTGGATTTACGTGAATTTCCCGGAAGTCCATTTGAAAGCAAATTCACAAAATCTTTCGATACGATTCTGAATGACCCGGATGTCAAAATTGTTGTTGAGGTAATGGGTGGCTTGAATCCGTCGTTTGATTTTGTAAAGCGCTGTCTTGAAGCAGGCAAAAGCGTGGTAACCTCCAACAAAGAACTCGTTGCCGCAAAGGGTGCCGAGCTTCTCAAAATAGCGCAGAAAAATAATCTCAACTTTCTATTTGAAGCGAGTGTTGGCGGCGGGATCCCGATCATTCGGCCGATCAGCCAGTGCCTTGCAGCGAATGACGTGGTGGAAATTGCCGGCATCCTGAACGGTACGACGAATTTCATCCTGACGAAAATGATTCGCGAGCAGATGACCTTTGAAGACGCGCTTGCACTTGCGCAAAAGCTTGGGTACGCCGAACGTAATCCTGCAGCCGATGTGGAAGGCTTTGACGCCTGCCGTAAAATTTGCATTCTTGCGTCTCTTGCCTATGGCAAGCATGTTTATCCTGATCAGGTGCACACCGAGGGAATTACGAAAATCAGCTTGGCCGATGTGGAGTATGCAGCCGCTTGGGGCGGCGTGGTAAAACTGATCGGTCAGGTTAAGATGATGGCGAATGGCAAGGTTCAGACGATTGTTTGCCCAATGTTTATTTCGCGGGAGAGCCAGCTGGCAAATGTTGACGATGTGTTTAATGGCATTATGGTACGTGGAGATTCCACAGGGGATGTTGTATTCTACGGGAAGGGTGCGGGTAAACTCCCGACCGCAAGCGCTGTTGTGGCAGATGTCATTGACTGTGTAAAGCACTTTAAGGCCAGAAAATATCTCTTCTGGGAAGATGGCTCGAAGGATTATGTGGAGGATTACCTCCTGAACAGTACGGCAATGTTCGTTCGTGCAAAAGCGGAGAACGAAACCGTTGCATTTCAGCATATTTCTTCTATTTTTGGCAGTGTAGCCCGCCTCTCACGTAAAAAAGCAGAAAGCGGAGAAATTGCTTTTGTTACCAATTCCATGCCGGAAAAAGAAATTGACGCCAAGTTGGCAGAAATTAAAGCAACCGGCATCGATGTCTTGAATACAATACGTATAGGTGATCTTTAATAAAATTTAGGATGTTGATGATATGATTAGAATTCAGGTTCCGGCGACAAGCGCGAACCTCGGTTCCGGCTTCGATTCGCTCGGGATTGCACTTGATCTTTATAATCAAGTATGGATGGAAGAATCCGACACGATCGATATTACCAGTAAGGATGATATTATCGTTCCGACGGATGACACCAACTTGATTTTTTGGGCTGCAAAACAAGTTTATGAAAAATGCGGGCGAAAACTCCCGGGACTCAAAATTATTCAGTTGAACAATATTCCCATGGCACGCGGTCTGGGCAGCAGCTCGGCCTGTATTGTTTCGGGAATCTTAGGCGCAAACCGCCTTTTGGGCAGTCCGCTGGCGAAGCAGGATTTGATTAATCTTGCCGCTAAAATCGAGGGCCACCCGGATAATACCACACCGGCCATTGAGGGCGGACTTGCCGCTTCTGCAATTGAAGCCGGCAGAGTTTACAGTGTGAGCGTTCCAGTTTCAGATAAAATCCGTTTTGTGCTGTTTATTCCACCGTTTGAATTAAAGACGGAAAAGGCACGTTCCGTATTGCCGGAGCAGTACTCAAGGAGTGACGCGGTGTATAATCTTTCGCGTTCCGCGCTCATGGCTGCGTCCTTGTTTTCAGGGAAACTGGAAAATCTGCGTGTTGCGGTTCAGGATAAAATCCATCAGCCCTACAGAGCCAGTTTAATTGATAATCTTGACAATGTTTTCCGCCTCAGTTATGAGCTCGGCTCTCTTGGCACCTATGTCAGCGGGGCGGGGCCGACGATCATTTCCATGATTGATGCGGAAGATACGGATAATTTTGCAAAGTATGCGGCAAACCATCTGGAGGAAAAGGGAATCTCCGGCTGGCAGATTAAAGTGCTGAATACGGATTCTCAGGGCGCACAGATTTCAATTGAATAATTATTTTATTAGATATGGGGGATAGAACCTTATGAGCCTAATCGTTCAAAAATTTGGCGGCAGCTCGGTTGCGAACACTGAACGCATTTATAATGTTGCGGATATCATTACCAAAGCTTATGCACAGGAGAATGACATTGTTGTTGTCGTTTCCGCGCAGGGTGATACGACTGATGATTTAATTGCCAAGGCCAATGAGATCAATAAGAATGCATCCAAAAGAGAAATGGATATGCTGCTCACCTCCGGTGAACAGATTTCCGCCTCGCTGCTTGCCATGGCGATTGAAAAGCTTGGCTACCCTGTTGTATCGCTTTTGGGCTGGCAGGCGGGTTTTGTAACAAGTTCCGCCTATGGCAGCGCCCGCATCAAGCGTGTGGTACCGGACAGAATTAAAAAAGAAATCGACAAGAGAAATATCGTGATTGTAACAGGATTTCAAGGCGTTAACCGCTACAATGACATGACGACTCTGGGTCGGGGCGGGTCTGATACGAGTGCGGTTGCAATCGCGGCAGTTATGAACGCAGATTTATGCCAAATTTACACCGATGTGGAAGGTGTTTATACTGCCGACCCACGCAAGGTGAAGAATGCAAGAAAACTGGCTGTGATCTCTTATGACGAGATGCTTGAACTTGCGTCCCTTGGTGCACAGGTGCTCAATAACCGCTCGGTTGAAATGGCAAAAAAATATGGGATACAACTCGAAGTCCTTTCCAGTATGACTAGAAAACCGGGTACAATTGTGAAGGAGGCTAAAAAAATGGAAAAAATGCTGATCAGCGGAATAGCAAAAGATGAGGATGTTGCCCGTGTATCAATTATCGGGGTACCGGACAGACCGGGTCTCGCATTCAAAATTTTCTCCAAGCTTTCCGCAAAAAATATTAATATTGATATTATTCTGCAATCAGTCGGCAGAAACGGGACTAAGGATATCAGTTTTACAACCAGTCAGGCCAATTTGAAGGAGACCATTGAGATTCTTAATCCTTATGTTGAGTTAATCGGTGCGACCAGCGTTGTTTATGATGAGAATGTCGCGAAAGTTTCGATTGTCGGCGCCGGCATGGAAACGCACCCCGGCATCGCCGCCCAGATGTTTGAGGCTCTGTTCGAGGCCAATATCAACATTCAAATGATCGCTACCAGCGAGATCAAAATTTCTGTTTTGCTTGACCGAGCAGATGCCGACAAGGCTGTTACCGCGGTTCATAATAAGTTTTTCAGCGGGGTATTGGACGCTTAATCGCGAAACAATATAATCGGGTGGCTGTTTAACCGCACCCGATTTTTTAGTTGATGCAAGTAAATGTACGATTCCGGGCAATAAAGTGTGCTGACAACGCAATTCGGTTTATTGACATTCCATTGCCGCCGGCGGTATTAATGTCAAGGAAACGGAGTGAAAGAATGAGAATAGTTAATTGGACTGATCAGGGAGTAATACCGGGACTGCTATTTTTTATCAATGGCGGGGAGTATACCGGAAGCGTAAATGATTTCGGGAATAAGTCGGCAAAAGAGTTTCGTTATAAGATTGAATCAAACCAAAATATCATCACGGCTATGGTATGGTATGGCCCATACTGCTTTGGAAAAAGTGAAATAGTAGACCAGGCAGAATTTTCTCTTGATGACGAGGGACGCAGTGAACTGCTCGAATGGATAAAAACCAAATATGAAAGCATGATCGAATGAATAGAGATTGCTTCATATCAGGATAGATGAATTCTCCCCCATATCATAAGATGTGGGGGAGGGTCTTTATTCCCTCCTGCATATACTGAAATAAATATTTGCCCCCAAGCGTAGTCTTGTTTTCTACGCTTGGGGGCAAATTTGCAATATCTGTTTTACCGATTCAGTTTAATCCCAGCCCTTTTCGTTTACTTATGATATGAGCCTCTATATCTTTTGCCACTTGTACAGGGTCATCGCCGAGCGCTACTTTCCCACCGGTAAGCGTTTCAATATCTTCAGTCAGCAGCTTGACCAATTTCGGAGCGCCTGTAATAAATGGAGTAGGGGACAAATGGGTGTATGCCCCATAAGCTACAGCAAAAACTCCGTCAATCGTTGCCTTCTGTTCCATCCATTCGGGTGCTGTTACAGCGATAGGCAGCTGAGGCACATCCACATCAAGAAAATCGGCGAGCGCAGTGACAAGCATAGAAATTCTGCCAGTGTCTGTGCATGTGCCAAAGCTGAGCACCGGAGGTATTTTAAGCATTCCGCATACTTCTTTTAAGCCCTGACCGGCTAGCTCCGCTGCACCGCTATCGCATAATCCCGCTACTTCAAGTGCGTGATTGCCGCAGCCGCAGCTAACGACAAGAAGATCCTTTTTAATTAGCTCCTTAACAAGATGAATGGTATTCCAATCCTGTGGGCCATTTCTTAATGTGGAGCAGCTGGCAAGAGCGACAACTCCTTTTATTTTACCGGATTTAATCACATCCACTAAAGGATCAAGTTTGTTTCCCAACGCACTGAGTACTGCTTCCGTAGAAAATCCTGCAATTGCCTTTTGAATCTTTTGCGGGACATGAGCAGTGATTTTACCGTGTCTCTTTTTGAAATTCTCAATGGCACGTTCAATTAATTTGTCTGCCATTTTATCGGCATCTTGCGGGTGGTACGGCAAAAGGTCACTCAGCCCCGGTACCCCAATAATGGTGCTGATACTGATCAGTGCAAATTGATACTTTTCCGCATACTGATCAATTGCCGGTGGCGAGCAGTTTTCATCCATCGCCAGTACATCGACCGTACCGGTTGCAAGAAGTGGTTCGATTGACAGCCAATCACCCATCAGCCCGACAAAAACGTCGTCAACTTTGAACCGCTGTAAAAGTTCCTGACCGGTTTCAATGGAGCCGACAATCCGCAGTCCTTTCGCTCCGGCGTCTTTTGCTTTTTGCTGTATTTGCTCCGTCTTTGCCTTTTGCAGCGTGGCTACCCCGACCCACGGCTGGTGACCGTTGAAAACAATATTGATATAATCGCCGTCCATGATGCCCAAATCCGTGTTAACTTCATGGGGTGACGGGGTTCCGTATAAAATATCCTGAACCATTTCCAGACCGATTTGCGCGGTATAAATTGTTGCCAGCCCGAGTCGCAGCGCCTTTTTTGCAAGAGAAACATAATCTCCGTCAACATTGGTGAGGCAGCTTGCAACGCAGTTTTGCTCTTCGTGGATTACCCCGGAAGGATAAATATTTAGGTTTTTCCATACCTCTTTGCGCTTTTTCGGAGCAAATGCTTCCACCATAATACTGGGTTCATCTGCACCTTTTGACATCTCGCTATTTAATAAATCAGCCAATTCTTCCGCCATTTGATTATCGCTCTGGATGGTTTTGATTCCAACCATTTGACACATCCATTTTAGTTTTGCGGCGTCTGTAATCTTAAAACACGTTTTTCCCTGCGCTGTTTCCCGGAGGGTGCGGAACGCTTCATAGGCATGATGGCTGTAAGTTCCGGCCCCCATGATATTATGCAGCAAAAGCGTTCTCATCGCCATTGCATCTGGGCCAATCCCGCAAACGCCCTTATCCTGACCTCCCTTTTCACTGATTCGGCAGGGACCGTCGGAACAAAGCTGGCAGCTTAATCCTTCAAGACAAAATTTACACCTGATTTTTTCCTGAAGGGCGTATCGGTCAAACGCATTTGAGAGACCGTCTTGCCTAATCCTTTTCAACATTTCTTCAACTGAATCGTGATAGCTGACGCGACCCTCTGTTTTTTCCAAAATTTCTTCCATGGCATAGCCTCCTTTTTGATAAAATTATTGTTACCAATTAATTGGCGGCTAGTACGAACAGAGAGCGCACAAAACAAAAAGAATTCAACCGGATTTCATGGTGCTTTTTGCTTTTACGTGATATAATAAAAAAGAATTTGTCAGTATTGAATGTTTTTTGTCCATAATCATCATAGTAATATCTACCCTTAATGGTTTAACTGAACCTTCAGATTGCGCCTGTATTTAGAAATCTAAATTAACCTGAAATCAGGTGGAGAAAAGATGTTTTTAAAAATTACATCATACATAAGAGCTTTTTTGCGCGTCGATGTATCGGAACGCAAGCACAAAGAGTTTGTTGAGAGCATTAACAAAATCAATGTAGCCAGAGGAAAACTGACTTCCTTGATGTTTATTGTTTTGGAAAGTATGCTTTTGGTAATCTCTTTTCTTGTAAGGAAGGGTGATTCACTTAAAGCGCGAGGACAGTATTATACACTGATGTATCTGCTGATGCTCCTCGTAATGCTCCTCTTTTACCTCATCTTTAGCAGACTTGAAAAAAACATATCCCAGAATAGAAATCAAATCCGGGTTTTCGGAACTTTGTTTACAAGCTTTATATTATGCTGGTGCGCCGGGGTATCCTTACTGGATCAAATGTCATCCGGGCAGATTATGGTATATGTATTTGCGGTTTTGTCCGTTGCCGTCACCCCTTATTTTGACCCCCTTGCTTTATTGTTGATTTATCTGCCTGTTCAAACTGCCTTTGCTGTTCTGTTAATAACGGTTACACAGTCTTCCGGAATACCATTTGACAATTTATTAAACAGCACTACATTTATTATAATCGCATGGGTTATTTCTTCAATGCGGTACAGACAGCGGGCGACGGAATTTAATAATGCAAAGATCATAGAGGACAAAAATTTAGAGCTTAAAGAAGTAAACCAACAGCTTGAGAAACTTTCCCAGCTTGACGGACTGACAGGGATTAATAATAGGCTAATGTTCGATTTAACGATAAAAGCTGAATGGGACAGATGCAAGCGCCAATTCATGCCTTTATCACTCTTGATGATCGACATCGACTTTTTCAAAGGGTATAACGATCATTATGGACATCAGGCTGGCGATGAATGTATCAGGCAGATTGCCGGAGTTTTAGCGGCCTGTACCAAACGCGCAACTGATACGGTGGCACGATACGGCGGAGAGGAATTTGCAGCTATACTCCCATATACGGAAAGAAAGAATGCAGGAATGATTGCAGAACAGATGAGGGAAGAGGTCGAGGGACTGCGGATTCCATATGTTTATTCCAACATATCCGAATATGTAACGATCAGTTTAGGAGTTTATACCATTACCCCGGCCGGTGCTATATCGGTTGAAGAATTTATTGAAAATGCGGACAAAGCGTTATATGATGCAAAAAAATGCCGGAATAAAGTTGTGATGTCATCCTAGCACAAGGCTTTGCCAGCTTTGTATAAAGACTAAAACCGGAAGGACCATATCATGAAAGCGTATCTGCGTAATGTTCAAGATAAAAAAGGCAAAAGCCCATTTAATGATTCTAAATTGAGGCTAACGATCGGCATGATCGTAAAGAATGAAGAAAAAACATTGGAAAAATGCTTAAAGTCATTAGCGCCCTTGCTGCAGGCGGTACCAAGCGAATTGATTATTACGGACACGGGCAGTACCGATCGTACAGTGGAGATCGCGAAAAAGTACACTGAGAACCTGATTTACTTTGATTGGTGCGATGACTTTTCCGCCGCCCGGAACACTGGACTGAAAGCGGCGCGAGGCGAATGGTTTATGTTTATTGATGGGGACGAATGGTTTGAAGATGTTACTGAAATCATAGACTTTTTCAATCGCGGTGAGTGCAGCCGGTATGGAAGCGCTTCCTACAAGAAAAGAAATTACCATGATCAAGAGGGTAAGACTTATACGGATTTCAATGCAATACGTATTTTCAAAAGGTACGACGGGATACACTTTTCAAATATCGTGCATGAGTTTATATATGGGTTGGAACCGACTAAATTTTTACAAGCTTACGTACATCATTTCGGATACATCTATCATAATCAGGAAGATTTGATGAAAAAGTTTCAGCGAAACAGGAAACTGCTTGAAAAAGCACTGAAAGTGAACCCAAATGATATAAGATCGCTGTTTCATCTGGCACAAGAGTATTCTAATGTAAAAAATTACGAAAAAGTAATTGAGTGTAGCAAGAAAGGCCTGTGCATTGAGAAAAAATATCCAGATAGAATGTACCAGCTCTCACTTCAGCATGCCCTATTAACAGGATATTTTTATTCGGGAGCTTATCAAAAAGTTTTGGATACTTTAGAAGAGTTTCTTGTTTCTGGAAAACGCGAGGAGATTGATTTCCTTGATTTCTATTTTTGTGCTGAGGTATCCGCTTTTAAGTTGAAGCAGTTTCAAAAAGCCATCCAGTTTGGGCAAAAATATTTAGATACTTATAAAAAGTACCAAGAACACAAGTTGGATATGGGACGGCTTCTTTATGTAGGATTGTTTTTTATTGAGCCGGGATATAAAGAGGAAGTAAATCTTATGATTGGTCAGAGCCGTAAAGCGGTAGAGCTTGCGACGCTGTTGAAAAAGCAGATTGAGACCTTAATTGCATGCGGAAAATTGCACGAAGCCGGTGTGGCAACAGCACAGCTTGCAGTGCTCTTTCCGCACGATGAGGATGCATGTCAAAGTTAAACAGACACAGAGCAAACCATGTAGAGTTTTATGCCGTCATCAACATCATGAAACAGCGGCTCTTAAAAGGAAAGGGTTCAGAGAGAGTAATCTCCTGAACCCTTCTAAATATTATAAAGTCTATTTTCAGCGGATTGCCTGTTTCATTGACTTTACGTAATCACTCACAGGCGGAATGCTGGCTGTTCCGTATTGAGCAATCAGCTTTACGATAGCACTTCCGACGATCACGCCGTCTGCAGATTTTGACATGGCAGTCGCCTGCTCCGGCGTAGAGATGCCAAATCCGATGGCACACGGCGTATCCGTCACTTTCTTTACGAGAGCGACCATTTCGCCGATATCAGTTGTGATCTCACTGCGCACACCGGTTACACCCAAAGAAGAGACACAGTACACAAAACCTTCCGCTTGCGCGGCTATTTTGGAAATGCGCTCGTGAGAGGTCGGCGCAATCATAGAAATCAGCGTAATGCCGGATTCCCTGCAGGCGGGAAGAACTTCCTCTTTTTCTTCAAACGGCAGATCCGGAATGATAATTCCTGAAATTCCACAGTCACTGCATTTTTTCATGAACCGGCTTACCCCATAGGTGAAAACAGGGTTGATGTACGTCATAAATACCAGCGGAATCTTCACTTTTTCTTTCAGTCGTTCGATCATGTCGAAAATCCGATCAGTTGTCGCGCCGTCGGCCAGCGCGCGGTGGTCTGCGCCTTGAATTGCTTCGCCTTCCGCCACCGGGTCTGAAAACGGAATGCCAATTTCAATCAGGTCTGCTCCGGCATGCTCCATCGCTAAAATCAAGGCTTCGGTTATTTCAAGGGTAGGGTCTCCTGCTGTGACAAAAGCGATAAAAGCTTTGCCGTTTTGGAATGCACTTTTTATTTTATTCATGAAGGTTCACCCCTTTGTAACGTGCAATTGCCGCAACGTCTTTGTCGCCTCTGCCGGAAATATTGATCACGATGATTTCATCCTGCCCCATTTGCGGAGCCAGCTTTCTGGCATAGGCGACGGCGTGGGCGCTTTCAATCGCCGGAATAATTCCTTCTGTCTTGGATAAATATTCAAACGCTTCCACTGCCTCCCGGTCGGTGACCGGCACATATTTGGCTCGGCCGCTGTCGTGCAGCAATGCGTGTTCCGGCCCGATGCCCGGGTAGTCAAGCCCTGCGGAAATGGAATAAACCGGCGCAATCTGGCCGTATTCATCCTGACAGAAATAGGACTTCATTCCGTGAAAAATGCCGACACTGCCGTTAGCAATGGTCGCGGCGTTTTTGTCAGTGTCAACGCCGTGTCCGGCTGCCTCACATCCGATTAACTGCACATCCTTATCATTAATAAAATCGTAAAACAGCCCCATTGCGTTGCTTCCGCCGCCCACGCAGGCGATTACCGCGGTTGGCAGTTTGCCTTCTCGTTCCATTAACTGTTGCTTCACTTCTTCACCGATCACCTTTTGAAAATCACGCACAATCATAGGGAAGGGGTGGGGCCCCATTACTGAGCCGAGTACATAATGGGTATCCGAGATGCGTGATGTCCACTCGCGCATGGTTTCGTTTACCGCATCCTTGAGCGTCTGGGTGCCGCTTGTCACCACGTGCACCTTCGCACCCAGCAGTTCCATTCGGAATACGTTGAGTGCCTGACGGTCGGTATCCTCCTTGCCCATAAAGATTTCACATTCCATCCCCATCAGCGCGGCGACGGTCGCGGTGGCAACGCCGTGCTGTCCCGCGCCCGTTTCCGCGATAACCCTCGTCTTGCCCATCTTTTTTGCCAAAAGCACCTGACCCAGCACATTGTTAATTTTGTGAGAGCCGGTATGGTTCAAATCCTCACGCTTTAAATAGATTTTTGCGCCGCCTAAATCCTTGGTCATTTTCTCTGCGTAATACAGTAAAGAGGGACGACCTGCATAGTTCACAAGCAAATCATTTAACTCTCTGTTGAATTCCACATCGTTTTTATAATGTGTATAAGCTTCTTCCAGCTCAATCACTGCATTCATCAAGGTTTCCGGAATGTATTGTCCGCCATACATTCCAAATCTTCCGTTTGACATTTATCTCACGCTCCTTACCAATTTTGCAAATTCTATCATTTTGTCCTGATCTTTTACGCCGTCGGTTTCCACACCGCTGCTGACATCAACACAATAGGGGTGCAATGTTTTCACTGCGTTCAGCACATTTTGACTGTCCAGACCGCCCGCAAGAAAATAAGGCTTTGAAAGGTGGGGGATGATGTTCCAGTCAAAGATTTTTCCGCTTCCGCCCCGTTCTCCACGCACGTAGGTATCAAGCAGCAAATAGTCGCAGGGCATACGGCTGAAATAGGATATCTGCTCGCCGCTCTGCACCCGTACAGCTTTGATAACGGGAGCGCTGGTCAAAGTACGCAGACGCTGTAAGTAAGCTTCATCTTCATAGCCGTGAAGCTGAATCATATCAATCACATTTGATTTTACGAGAGAAGCAATCTCTTCTATTTTTTCATTAACGAAAACGCCGACCGCTTTAATCTCACTATTCAGAGCGGCCTTTAATTGAACTGCCTTGTCGTAATCAATTTGCCTGCGGCTTTGTGCGAAAACAAATCCGACATAATCCGGGCGGGCGGCATTCGCGGCGTCGATGTCCTCCATCCGTGTTAATCCACATATTTTTACCTTGCTCATACAATACTCCCTTTTAACCGGTCTAACTCGGCCTTTTTATCCTGACTGCGCATCAGTGTTTCGCCAATGAGAACTGCGTTGACCTTTGCCTGTTGGAGTATGGCAACGTCCTGCACTGTTTTTATCCCGCTTTCTGCCACAAAGACAGCGTTCTGCGGCACAAGGCGGCGCAGATTGACGCAGGTATCTAAATTAACCTCAAATGTTTTTAAATTGCGATTATTGACCCCGATGACTCTCGCGCCCGCCTGCAAAGCCGATTTTATTTCTTCCTCGGTATGCGCTTCAACCAAGGCGGAAAGCCCCAGTTTATCGCAGACAGCGATATATTCGGATAAAATCTTTGTATCCAGCAATGCGCAAATCAGAAGTACCGCGTCAGCGCCCAGTGTTTTTGCCTCATAAATCTGATATTCATCAATGGTAAAATCCTTTCGGAGAACCGGAATATGAACTGCCTGACTGATTTCCATCAAATACCGATTATTTCCCTGAAAGAACTCCGGTTCGGTAAGCACAGAAATCGCGCTTGCGCCTGCCGCTTCATATTCCGTTGCAATGGAAAGGTAAGGGAATTCTGCCGCAATCACTCCTTTTGAGGGTGACGCCTTTTTTACTTCGCAAATAAAGGAAAGTTCACTGCCCGCCAGCGCTTTTTCAAAGCGGAACGGGGCATCTGTTTTCATAGCAAACGCTTTCTCTTTTAAATACGCAAGCGAAATTAGGTCTTTTGCCTGTTCTACGCGGCTCTTCGTGGAATGAGCAATGGTATCTAATATCATGCGTTCGCCTCATTGGAGAGCGTTATGAATTGCTTCAATTGCTCCATTGCCTTGCCACTGTCAATGGTATCCGCCGCCAGTTTCACGCAGTCCTGCAGGGTGCGCCCATCGTTTGCCATGTATAGGCATACAGCGGAATTGAGCAGCACCACGTCCCGTTTCTCCCCCTTTTTACCTGATAGAATGTCCAATGCGATTTTAGCGTTTTCCTGCGGGTCACCACCCACAAGTTCCTCCGGCTTGCATTTTTCAAAACCGTATTGAACCGGGTCGAGAATGAAACGGTTGAGTTTCCCGTCTTTCACTTCACACACTGTGGTGGAGTCACAGAGGGAAATTTCATCCAGTCCGTCATGCCCGTGAACCACCATCGCCCGCTTTACACCTAGGTTCATGAGTACTTTGGCAAGGGGTTCCACCAGGCTTTCATCGTACACTCCGAGAAGCTGCAAATTTGCGCCTGCCGGGTTGGCGAGAGGGCCTAATATATTGAAGATAGTGCGGATGCCCAGTTCACGACGAACCGGAGCAGCATATTTCATGGAGGTATGATAGGTTTGCGCAAATAGAAAGCACAGCCCGATTTTCTTTAGAATCCGCGTGCTTTGTTCCGCTGTCAGATCAAGTTTTACACCCAATGCGTCCAATAAATCCGCACTGCCGCATTTGCTGGAAACGCTGCGGTTGCCGTGCTTTGCAACCGGCACACCCGCCGCGGAAATAACAATGGCGGAGACAGTTGAAATATTAAAGGTGTAGGCTTCGTCGCCGCCGGTTCCCACAATGTCCAGTACATCAGTTTCTGGGGTCAGCTTCGTGCAATGATCGCGCATCGCTATGGCGCTGGCAGTAATCTCATCAATGCTTTCGCCCTTCATCCGCAGGGCGGTGAGGTAGGAACTGATTTGCGCATTGGTTGCCTTGCCGTCCATAATTTCATTCATGACCTCATTGGCCGTTTCAAAGGACAGAGTTTCCTTATTTATTAAGTTGTGAATTGCGGTGGTAATCATAACGGTTTCCCTCCTAATGATAAGAAATTTTGTATAATGATTGCGCCCTGCGGCGTTAAAATCGATTCCGGATGGAACTGCAAGCCGTAGATATCGTAATCCCGATGTTTTACCGCCATGACCTCACGCTTATCGTCCTCGGCAATTACAGAAAGTTCATCGGGTAATGAGGCACGTTCCGCAATTAAGGAATGGTAGCGCGCTGCTTGAATGGTGGGAGCCAAACCCTTAAAAATCGGACTGTCGCTTGAAAGATGCATCCTGCTCTGCTTTCCGTGCATCAGTTCCTTCGCATGAACAATTTTGCCGCCAAACACCTCACAGATGGCCTGATGCCCAAGGCAGACGCCCAAAATCGGGACAATGCCTTTCATTTTCTGGACGAGCTCCTCACAAATACCGGCTGACTTTGGGAACCCCGGGCCGGGAGATAAAATGATGTGGGAGGGATGGAGAGTTACGACTTCCGCCACCGTCAGTGCGTCATTTCGAATTACACGAATATCCGGGTTGATGCCGCCGATCAGCTGAACAAGATTGTAGGAAAAGCTATCGTAATTATCAATTAACAGAATCATGAAAGATTCACCTCACTTGCAGTTTGGATTGCCTGAATGACTGCCATCGCCTTGTTGGCGGATTCCTCATATTCGGTTTCCGGAACACTGTCCGCAACAATACCGCCGCCTGCCTGAACAAACACCCTGCCGTCCTTTTTGACTGCCATGCGGATGGCAATGCACATGTCCATATTGCCGGAAAAGTCAAGATATCCGACCGCGCCGCCGTAGATGCCCCTTGCCTGAGGTTCCAACTCTTCAATAATCTGACACGCCCTGATTTTAGGCGCTCCGGAGAGCGTCCCTGCCGGAAGCATTGCCTCAATTGCATCACATGCGTCTTTATCCTGCCGAATTGTTCCGCTTACAATGGACACAATGTGCATTATTTTGGAGTAGCGGTGAATGATTTGATACGCTTCTACTTTTACCGAGGAAAATTCCGCAATTCTGCCGACGTCATTACGGGCCAAATCCACCAGCATGTTGTGTTCGGAAAGCTCCTTCTCATCAGCAAGCAACTCACATTCCAACGCTTTATCCTCATCCCGTGTCGCCCCTCTTGGCCGTGAACCTGCCACAGGGAAAGTGGAAAGCTTGCCGTCTGCGAGCTTAATCAGCGTTTCAGGCGAAGTTCCGGCTAGTTGCACTTCACCGTTTTCAATGAAAAATAGGTAGGGGGAGGGGTTGGTAGTACGCAGTACACGGTAAGTGTTCAGTAGGCTTGCATGGTACGGCGTTTCAAACCGTCTGGAGATAACGGCCTGAAAAATATCACCGTTGCGAATGTACTCCTTCGTTTTCTCAACTATTCTGCAATATTGCTCTTTGGTGACATTGCAGAAAAATTCGGACGCGTCATCCGCTTTAAGCGCAGGGAGTGGGGAAGAGTCTGTAATGATTTGAATGATTTGCTCGATCTCTTCTCCGGCTTTTTGGTAGCCCTGTTCTCCTTCGTTTGCTTTCATATTGACAACAACGGATATTTTTTGCTTTAAATGGTCGTATGCAATCACTTTATCAAACAGCATTAAATCAACATCCTGAAAATCGCTGTTTTTCAGTTTGAGTACCGGCTCCGCATAGCCGATCATTTCATAGGAAAAATATCCAACAAATCCGCCGGTAAACGGAGGCATATACGGGAACTTCGGTGATTTGTAGTTTGATAAAATATCCCGAATCACATCCGTTGGGCTTTCTGTGCGGATTGTTTTTGTTTCACCGCTTTTGACCGTGACGATGTGATTTTTACAGGTGATGTGCACCACAGGATCAAAACCCAAAAAGGAGTACCGTCCCCATCGTTCTCCGCCTTCAATACTTTCTAACAAAAAATACTGCCGGCTTTGCTGGGCAAGCTTTCGCAGCATGGTGATCGGGGTAATAATATCCGCGTAAATTTCCTCACAGATAGGAATTACCTTGTAGTCCTCAGTCAACGCGCATGCCTCTTGATAAGTTGGTTTTAACATATGGTTCACTCCTTAAAAAAGTATAAAAAAAGCCTTTGTCCCCTATAAAAGGGACAAAAGCTTAAAATGCTTCTGCGATACCACCCAGATTGATGAATAAAATTCATCCACTCATTTTACATACCAACATATGCACCCCACTGATAACGGACAGGGTTCCCGTCAACGCCTACTTTCCTCAAAGGATTTCGGGTTGCCCTCACAAGTCCATTCAGTAAAATCTATGCTGTCGCATTCACACCATCTAGCGGCTCTCTGGATTGCAGTTGGCTTTACTTACTTCTCTTGCTCAACGGTTTATTTTATTGTGTTCTATTGTATTCTGAATTTTTTGATTTGTCAATCTTTTTTTATTTATTCTCCTCTTGGATTCTGTTCATACGGTAACCGATGCCGATATGGGTCTGAATAAAAATCGGGCTGGAGGGGTCTTTTTCTATTTTTTTTCTGAGTGTAGCCATAAAAACCCGAACCAGCGAAGAATCAGCCTCTGCGGGATTCGGCCAGACATGGCTCAGTATATAATTATGGGTTAACACTTTCCCCACGTTTTTCGCCAAAAGACAAACCAGCTTATACTCAATGGGAGTAAGATGGATTTCCTGCCCTTCCACAGAAACCAGCGCCGCGGAGTAATCGATTTTTAAAGCGCCGTTTTCAAAGTATGCCTCATCCTTATTGAGCCGGTTGTCATAATTCATTTTCCGCACGGCAACACGGATTCTCGCAAGAAGTTCCTCCACACTAAAAGGTTTCGTCAGGTAATCATCGGCTCCTGCGTCAAGCGCATCAATCTTATCTTTATCCTCACTTCTGGCGCTTACCACGATAATCGGACGGTTCGACCACGTACGAACCTTTTTAATCACGTCCATCCCATCCATATCGGGAAGACCTAAGTCAAGGATGATGATATCCGGATTTTTGGAAGCAGCCAGCATAATTGCGGATTCCCCGGTCGAAGCCGTAAGCAGCGTATAGGAACGGGATGCATTTAATGTTGTTGTAATCAGGTTGCGAACTGCTTTGTCGTCTTCCACAATCAGAACCAATATCTTATCCGCCATGATGAACCTCCTCCAGCCGCAAGGTAAACCCGAACACGGTACCGTTCGGCTGATTGTCTTTGACATAAATTTTCCCGCCGTGGGCGTTGACGATGGATTTGCACAGTGAAAGCCCAAGTCCAAGCCCTCTTCTGCTGTCACCGATTTCGTTATTGGCCGTATAGAACATATCGAATATTTGCTTTTTATCTTTATCCGGAATCCCTTTGCCGTTATCTGCAATCTCAACAATCACCCATGGCCCCTGCCTGAAAGCATGGATCAGTATCCGGGAGCCGACCGGCGTGTATACGATTGCGTTATTCACGATGTTGATCATCGTCTGAACAATTAAATGCGCGTCCACCTGAACCATCAGCAAGTCGTTTTCAAGCAGCGTTTCAATCTGATGCTCTGAGCGGCGTCTGTCGGTATGGAGCAGTGCTTCGGAAATTAAATCCTGTACCAGTTCCGGTTGGGTTTGAATTCCCAGCCTGCCGTCGTCAATTCTGGTGACGGCAAGAATATTTTCAACCAGATTAATCAGCCACAGGGAATCTTCATAAATATTTTCCAGAAGCTTATGGGTATCCGTTTGATCGATATCGGTTCCGTTGGACAAAAGAATGCTTGCGTTACCAGATATGCTGGTGAGTGGGGTGCGCAGGTCATGCGAAATTGCCCGCAGAAGATTCGCGCGGAGCCGTTCCTTTTCCGCCTTCATTAAAGCTTGATTTTGCTGCTCATTCAAATTATATTTTTCAATTGCAAACGTAATTTCATAAATCATACCGCCCAAAAGAGAACGTTCAAAAATTTCAAGCTGATTTCCGTCGCTGATCGGAATTCCGATGACCGCCAGAACGGTGTCTTTGCCTTTCACGGGCAGATACAGTGATTTTGCGCCGGGCAGAGTGTCAGTTGAAATACCGGCGGACTTTCGGTTGTGGTAGACCCAGACGGCAACGGCATACTCTTCCTCACTGGAATACTCTGCGGGCAAAGGATTGGCAGGGTCAAGGTTGTAAATCCAAGGTTTTTGGAGCTCTGCGTCCTTTACCGGGAAAAAAAGGATGGAATGATTCAAAAGTTTCGAAAGCTGTTGGGAGGATTTTTCAATGATACTGTTAAACTCATTTGCGCGCTGCAGCTTTCGGCTTGTTTCCAACAAAATACTCGTGCGGTGGGCGTTTACGGCTGCCGCCTTGGCCTGGCTTTTTACACGCATTGTGAGGGAACTGGTGATGAGGGAGGCGCACAGCATAACAAGGAAAGTGACCGGGTAGTCCGGGTCATATGCTCCTAAAGTAAATCTTGGTTCAATAAAGAAATAGTTATAAATCAAAACGCTCAGTACGGATGAGCTTAATCCATAGATTTTGCTGCTTGTTTGATTGGATATAACAAGTACACCCAAAATAAAAATTGTAATAATATTAATTTGAAAAGAACGGAATGTATAAAATAAAATTCCAATCAGAGTGCACAATGTTAGAATCCCAATTGTTTTTAAAAAATCGGGTAAATTTAAGTTCCACTTAAACTTGTTTTTAAATTTTTCCGGATTATAAGAAGGCTGAGTGTCCGGAATAATGTAAACATCCAGATTAGGAGCCGATGCCGTCAGCTTTTCCACTAAATTGGGTTTACGCAAAAAAATGCGGGATTTGTTGTTGGAGCGTCCCATAACAATCTTGGATACTCCACTGGCTTTTGCATACTCGGAAATCTGGTACGCCACATCGTCGCCGTAAACGGTTGCTATTTTTGCGCCAAGCTGTTCCGCGAGCTTTAAATTCTCACGAAGGCGCTTTCGATTGTTGTCGTTCAGTTCCCGTGAATGCGGCGTTTCAACAAAAAGCGCAGTGAAGGAAGCATGAAACGCGCTTGCAAAACGCGCCGCAGTGCGGATTACTTTTGCGTTTGAAGGGGAACTGCTCAGACAGACCAGAATATGTTCGCTCGTATAATACGGCGTGTCATGGACTTCAGTTCGGCTGGATTCCACTTCTCTATTGACTTTGTCTGCAATTCTCCGGAGCGCGATCTCACGCAGGGCGACAAGGTTATCCCGTGTAAAAAAATGATTGAGAGCACGTTTAGCCTGGTTTTCCTTATAGATCTTTTTGGCGTTTAAACGCTCAATCAGAACATCAGGCTCGATATCGACCAGCTCTACCTGGGTGGCTTTGTCAAAAACGAAATCAGGGACTCTTTCCTTGACCGTAACATGAGTGATGGAGGCAACAATATCATTCAGACTTTCCAAGTGCTGCACATTGAGTGTGGTATAAACGTTGATTCCGGCGCTTAACAGTTCTTCAATATCGTCGTAACGCTTCACATGTCTGCACCCGGCCGCGTTTGTGTGAGCCAGTTCATCCACGAGAATCAGCTCCGGGTTGCGCTTCAATGCCGCATCCAAATCGAATTCATTGAGTACAATGCCACGGTATTCAATTTTTTTTACCGGAATGTCTTCGAAGCCCTGCGCTAAGGACACGGTGTCAGGGCGGGAATGCGGTTCGATATAGCCTAAAACAACATCTTCACCGGCTTTTTGATCGGAATGGGCAGCATCCAGCATGGCGTAGGTTTTTCCTACACCTGCCGCGTATCCAAAAAAGATTTTAAGTTTGCCCCGTTTGGATTTGCTCTCCTGACTGCTGATCATTTTCAGCAGCCCATCCGGGGTTGGACGTTCTTCGCTCATTCCGTTCACCTTCGGTTCTTATTTTAGTATTCCGTCAAGTGCCAGATTAACTTCCAGAACGTTCACCGTATCCTCACCGAACACGCCCAGAAATCTCCCATTCGTATATTTTGTAATGAGATCGCGCACCTGCTGTGCAGACAGGTTTCTGGCTTTGGCAATCCGCTCAACCTGATAATCCGCGGCTGCGGGGGAAATATCCGGGTCAAGCCCGCTTCCGGAACAGGTAACAAGATCTTCCGGAATCGGAACGTTTGCTTTATCTGGATTGGCGGCCTGAATTTTAGCAACACGCTGTTTGACCAGTTCCTTGTACTTGTCGCTGGCAGGGCTTAAATTGGACGGTACCGCATACATCAAAGCCTTTCCATCCGCATCCTTGAATGTTTTCGTATCCAAATCCATGATACGACCCCACATGTAACGGTCGCCCGTGAATTGCTGTGCCAACAGCACACTGCCATATTTCTTTCCGTTTATTTCAATTATACTCCCATTTGCCTGATTGTGGAACAGAAGTTGTGAAATTCCGGTGACAGCCAGCGGATAAACCAAGCCGCATAGCAGTGTAAATAGTAATAAAGCGCCAAGCGCCTTTGCCCAAACGGATTTAATGAGCTTCATTAAAATGCGCCTCCTTAAGAAACACCGAACAGAGTCAGTAAAATATCAATGAGTTTGACAAACACAAACGGCGCCGCAAGACCGCCGAGACCATAGACGAGAAGGTTCCTTGAAAGCAGTTTTTTGGCAGGAACTTCGCTGTATTTCACACCCTTCAGCGCAAGCGGAATCAGGGCGATAATAATCAGCGCATTGTAAATGATGGCGGAAAGAATTGCGGTATTGGAGCTGTGCAGACCCATGATGTTCAGCGCCGCAAGACCGGGGTACAGGCTCATGAACATCGCGGGAATAATCGCAAAGTACTTTGCCACATCGTTCGCAATACTGAAGGTGGTCAGCGACCCCCTGGTCATCAAAAGCTGTTTTCCGATGCGTACAATATCAATCAGTTTTGTCGGGGAAGAGTCAAGGTCAACCATGTTGCCCGCTTCCTTCGCCGCCTGTGTTCCGGTGTTCATCGCAACCGCAACGTCCGCCTGAGCAAGCGCGGGCGCGTCGTTGGTTCCGTCACCCGTCATTGCAACCAGATGCCCCTGCTTCTGAAAGTCCCGTATCATCGCCAGTTTCCCTTCCGGAGTTGCCTCCGCGAGGAAATCGTCCACGCCGGCCTCCGCGGCAATCGCCGCAGCGGTCATCGGGTTGTCGCCGGTGATCATAATTGTTTTAATACCCATTTTGCGCAGGTCGGCGAATTTTTCCTTTACGCCGCTCTTAATGATATCTTTGAGATGGATGACGCCCATCACCTTACCGTTCTTTGCGACGACGAGGGGGGTTCCTCCGCTGTTGGCAATACGCTTAACCGCGTCTTCACATTCCTGAGAGTAAATTCCTTGCTGGCTTAAAACGTATTCCTTAATCGCTTCAGCCGCGCCTTTGCGAATCTGTGTGTTGGGCAGGTTTACTCCGCTCATTCTTGTTTTCGCGGTGAACGGAACAAATTCCGGAGATTGACCACCAAATTCACGGCCGCGGATATTAAATTGCTTTTTGGCAAGGACGACAACGCTTCTGCCTTCCGGCGTTTCATCCGCAAGGGAGGAGAGCTGGGCCGCATCGGCAAGCTCTTTCACATCCACGCCGTCTACCGGAATGAATTCCGAAGCCTGACGGTTCCCAAGTGTAATGGTTCCGGTTTTATCAAGCATCAAGATATCCACATCGCCAGCGGCTTCAATTGCCCTGCCGCTCATTGCGAGAACATTGGCCTGGTTCAGCCTGCTCATTCCTGCAATCCCGATGGAGGAGAGGAGTGCGCCGATGGTGGTAGGTGCCAAACAGACCAGAAGCGCAATCAGCGCGGTAATCGAACTTGGATTCGCAATACCGGCCTGTCTGGCGGCAAACTCGGAATAAGGATACAGCGCCGCCGTCACCAGTAAAAAGATGATGGTTAAGGCAATCAGAAGAATTTGAAGCGCAATCTCATTTGGCGTCTTTTTTCTTGAGGCTCCCTCCACCATTGCAATCATCTTATCCAAAAAGCTTTCACCGGCCTCACTGGTTACACGAACCACCAGCCAGTCCGAAATCACGGTGGTTCCTCCGGTGACCGCGCTGCGGTCTCCTCCGCTTTCACGAATCACTGGGGCGGATTCGCCGGTGATCGCGCTTTCATCCACCGAGGCCGCGCCGTCGACAACTTCGCCGTCCGCGGGAATCTGTTCTCCGGTATAGATGATCACAAATTCGCCCTTTTTCAGCTCTGCGGAAGAGACTTTTTCAATTTGGTCTCTTTGCTCCGGCGAAGGAATTTTACTCGCGGGAACCTCTTTTTTTGCGGCGCGGAGCGAATCCGCCTGCGCCTTGCCGCGGCTTTCCGCAATGGCCTCTGCAAAGTTTGCGAACAGAACCGTAAACCACAGGATCACTGCGATACTCAGTATAAAGCTGGGACGTGCATCACGAACCCCGAACAGGGAAACAAAATAAAGAATCGTGGTAAGAATGGACGCAACATATACGATGAACATCACGGGGTTTTTAACCTGTGTTTTGGGATTGCATTTGATAAAGGAATCCTGAACTGCCCTGCTGATCATCTTTTGATCTGCGAAGGCACTTTTTGACTGAACACTCATATAGAAACCTCCTTAGGCAAACATCTGAAAGAAATCGGCGATCGGCCCAAGTGCCAGTGCCGGGAAGAAGCTTAACGCGCCGATCAAAATGATGATAAAGATCAGCAGCCCGATGAACATGGTATCATGCGTGGGCAGGGTTCCGGCTCCTACTGCAACTTTTTTCTTCTGTGCAAGGGAGCCGGCCATCGCCAATGCGGCGACCAATGGCACGTATCTGGCAAAAATCATTAAGATTCCGGTCGAAAGATTCATAAAAAGAGTGTTGGCATTCAGCCCTGCGAAGGCGGAACCGTTGTTTCCTCCCGCCGAAGTAAACGCGTACAGGATTTCGGAGAATCCGTGCGCGCCGGTATTCGTCAGGCCAGACGCGACACTCGGCACCATACACGCAACCGCGCTGCCGATTAAGATGGCGACCGGAGTGGCGAGACAGAGCAGAACCGCCATTTTCATTTCATACGGCTCCACCTTTTTACCCAGATATTCCGGCGTTCTGCCAACCATCAACCCGGCAATAAACACGGTGAAGATTGCAAATCCAAGCATACCGTACAAGCCGGAGCCGACTCCGCCGAAGATTACTTCTCCGAGCTGAATCAACAGCATGAGCATCATTCCACCGATTGGCGTAAAGCTGTCATGCATTGCATTGACAGAGCCATTCGATGCCGCCGTGGTAAACACCGCCCATGTGCTGGAAGAAGCAATACCGAAACGGGTTTCCTTTCCTTCCATATTGCCGCCGGACTGGGCAATGGAAGAAACATTCACCGCTCCGTTTTGAGCCAGCTGCGGGGTGGCCTGAACCTCATTCGCGATGACAATGCCAAGACAAACCGTCATCACTAAGAACATGGCAAGGAAAATTGCGGTTCCCTGCCGTTTATCCTTCACATTTCTGCCGAAAGTAAAGCAGAGTGCCGCAGGAATCAGCAGGATTGAGATAAGTTCAACTAAGTTCGACGCCGCCGTTGGGTTTTCAAACGGATGCGCGGAGTTTGTTCCGAAAAATCCACCGCCGTTTGTGCCTAACTGCTTAATTGCAATCTGACTGGCTGCAGGACCCTGCGGAACCACCTCACTGGTGATAACGGTACCGTCTGAAAGCGTAATCGGCTCAACCAGACTTACTTGATCGTAGCTGTTAAAATTCTGGACAACCCCCTGAGAAGTCAGCAGAATTGCACTGACCAGGGAAAGCGGGAGCAGAATGTATAAAACGATTCTGGTCAAATCAGTCCAAAAGCTCCCGAGCCCGGTTTCCTGCACTTTAACAAACCCGCGGATCAGTACAAAAAGAACGGCGATTCCCGTCGCCGCCGAAAGAAAGTTCTGCACGGTAAAGCCAAGCATCTGGGTAAGGTAGCTCATGGAGCTTTCACCGGAGTAGGCCTGCCAGTTTGTATTGGTAACAAAGCTGATGGCGTTATTGAACGCCAAGTCCCATGAAACCGCGCCAAAATGCTGTGGATTAAGTGGCAGTACGGCCTGCAAAAAGCTTAATAAAAACAGGAACAGAAACCCAAACAAATTAAAAACCAGAACCGCGCCGGCATATTTTTTCCAGTTCATCTGCTCGTCGCGGTTTACCTTAAGCGTTTTATAAAAAAAGCCTTCAACCGGCTCCAGCGCTCTGGACAAGACAACTTTTTCGCCGTTCATTACTTTTCCGATATAACTGCCAAGCGGAATGGCGAGTGCAATGATAATGGCAAGGTAAAGAACCGCCTGTAATATTTCTCTGCTCATATTTTATCGCTCCTAAAAAGAATAGTAACTAGATAAACCAGCAATGCCGCAAAAATCAAGCCGGTTATTCCCACAATGATCTCCAAATAGTTCCCTCCGTTTCTAATATCACTCCGGCACATGAATGCAGCTATTCTATTGATGGTTTTGCCGTGACGAAGTAATGTTGGCCATGTGCGTAGCACGGCCATTGTAATCGCTATTACTGTGGAACAGCGGGCTATCCTTTTAGATGTATTTTGCTTCCGCAGTAATAGCAGTATATCACTGAGACTGTAATGATGATATTAGGGTTTTGTCAATGATATTAAGATTGTGAAAAGATTGATATTTATACGCAATGAATACAGATCAATACCTAAATTGTAAAAAACGAGCATACAAACTGGATGCAGCAAAATGAAATTTCATTCATTTTGCTGCATCCAGTTTGAAAAAAATTTTACTAATTGACAGACAGGAATAATTTACCAAAAATTATTTTCTAACGTTATAAGCTAATATTGCGATAATATATACGAAAGATTAGGCCGTGAACTATATGAAAATTAGGAGTGCAACTATGATAAAAAATATGATACAAAAAATAAAATCGGAACGACGAAACAGGCAGTTCCAATTCAGTGCGTCATTATATTTATATGGCTGTTCAATTACAAGCATTTACAGTATATTTTATTTGTGTATGAAAATATATTTTTTGACGTTCTGGAGTGCCGCCAGTGCGCTGCTGTTTTTATGCTGCTTTTTTTTGATGGCTTGCGGTTATTCAAAAACAGCAATGTGGATAGGAGCCGTTTCCACTGTCTGTATGAGTTTTTTAGGAGACTTTACGTTCGGATGGAACTATGGGACTCATTTTTTTCTGGTATGCTTAATTCCGCTGATTCTGGCAACGGAAATTATGTCAAAAAAAACAAAGCTGGTGCTTTGCAGCTTGTGTGCGGTTACCTATTTTGTAATGCTTCAGTTTATTTTGCATTCCGCATTCTTACACCCGGAAAGGTCACTTATTATCAATATTATAGGTGATATCAACCTTTTTGTTTCTTTCGGGGTTTTGGGGTTCGCCATGATTCGGTACAGCGGTGCCGTCATTGCGAACGAGCGGAAGCTTGAACTGATTAACTGTAAAATGGCCCATCTTGCCAATACTGATCAACTGACGGGGATTCCAAACAGAAGGTGTATCTACAGTGTGCTTAATTCTGAAATAGCTGAATATGAACGGTCCAACGGACACCTTGTGATCGGATTGGTAGATGTGGATGACTTTAAAAAAATAAATGATACCTATGGACATTTGATTGGAGATCAAGTCCTAATTGAGTTGGCCAATCAGATACGGAATCAGTTGGGGGAACATGATACTGTAGGGCGCTGGGGAGGAGAGGAGTTTCTGATTGTTCTCCCGGAAACCAATCTTGAAAAAGGCATGGAAATTCTTGAAAATATTCGGAAATCCCTTGCAAATATGAAGATTGATTCCAGTCAGTATCAGCCTGCGGTCACAATCACCATTGGCGTTGCGGAATATAAATTAGATTTAACTTTTCGGGAACTGATCAGTCAAGCTGACGAATGTCTGTATCTTGGCAAACAAAAAGGGAAGAACTGTGTGATTGCCGCATAATGTGTTATCTGACACCATTCAGTGCTTTTGAAAAGCAAACACTGTTTTTCATTTCCACATACTGTCCGTAATTTTCGATTCTACAATATCCGCATTTTTCGTATAGGCGAATCGCGCTCAGCTGCTGCAATCCGGTTTCGAGGATTGCTTTGCTATAATCCAACTCCATTGCCCAAGCCTCAAGCTGCGCCACAAGCTGTTTTGCGATTTCTTTTCCCCTATGTTCCGGCTTTACATAAATTCGTTTGATTTCAACCGTTCGCTTATCATATTCCTTAAAACAGCCGCAGCCAACCGATAATTCATTTTCCATGGCAATGATTGCAGTTGGAATACTATGTATCCGGTTATACTGATTATACGCATTTTGGGTTGCCCCATTGATTTGATTTAGATTTTCATCCAGACTTTTTGTGAGCTTGATAAACTCCTCATTGCTGCTGCTGCAGCGTGTAAATGTAATCATACGATGTAAGACCATTCCTTTTCTGAGTAGAGTATTTAAATATTGAAAAACGACATAATTATACAGCTCAAGCCCTGACGGGTTTGAGCTGATTTTTATTATAATTTGATTTTCAGGGTATACTATTTTTAAAAGAAAGGGGATAGAAATTTGAGCGATATCATTAACCGTAAACTGAAGCTACAGGATGAGGATACCTTTTTTGACGGAGAATCTGTTGTATCTGCCACAGAATGTACCGGACTTGTTCAAACTCCGCCGGCTTCTGTTGATGAAGCCGAATCTTACAATGAAATATATGATGTCCCACACCCGAAAAATCGGGTAAATAATGGGATTCAGCACGAATAATTCCAAGCCGTCCTGTGAAAGGGCGGCTTTTATTTCACTTTCATAATCTTACGAACTATTTTTACAAGTGGCCCAGACAGTACACCTTCCATTTCATGGCTTACCGTTTTCAGCTCTTTTCTGATTTCGATCTTTTGCGGGCAATGAGATTCACATTTACCACACTCCCTGCACTGCGATGCAACCGCAGATTTTGCAGACAACGCACCCAGAGTCTGAAAATAACGAAATCGTGCATGTTTGTCGTTCATAAGATATTTATCATTGTAACACGAAAAGCATCCGGGAATATTTACTCCGGCAGGGCAGGGCATACAGTAGCCGCAGCCGGTGCATGGAATCTTTGTACTTTCACGCAGTTTCGTTTTGACTTGTTCGAATACGTTCAATTCCTCATCCGATAGTGAATTGGGTTCCGCATTACAGGCAATGTGGATATTTTCATTTACTTGAGTTTCGTCGCTCATGCCGGAAAGGACGACATTGACTTCGGGGTGATTCCAAATCCAGCGCAGTGCCCATTCTACCGGGGTGCGCTTAGGGTCATAACCTGCAAACGCCTGCTTTACCTGTTCCGGCAAATGCGCAACCAGTTTGCCGCCCCTCAGTGGCTCCATGACAATCACAGGGATACCGAGGCTGGCGGCAAGCAGCAGACCGGATTTGGTTGCCTGATTGTTTTCATCCATATAATTATATTGTATTTGGCAGAAATCCCAGGGGTATGCCTTTACGATTAATTCAAAATCTGTTTTGCTGCCATGAAAAGAGAATCCGATGTTTTTTATCGCACCAGCGGATTTCAGTTCTTCCAGCCATTCCATCACGCCGAGATTGGCGAGCCGGTCAAACATGGCCTTATCTGTCAACATATGGAGAAGGTAATAATCAATATAGTCCGTTTGGAGCCGGATAAGTTCTGTGGAGAATATTTTCTTTGCATTTGCCAGTTTGCTGACCATGAATGGCGGAAGTTTTGTTGCAATTTTAACACGCTCGCGGTAGCCGCCTGCCAACGCCTGACCGAGAATTAGTTCGCTTTTCCCATTTTGGTAGATATAGGCGGTGTCAAAATAATTCACGCCTTTTTCAATGGCGTCATGGATCATACTGATCGATCTGGATTCATCGATAGCACCGTTTTTGGTTGGTAAACGCATACAGCCGAAACCCAAAATAGATAGTTCGTCTCCGTTTTTACTGTTAATTTTAGTTTTCATGTGAATCCCCCCACAATAAAGTCAATTACGGCTTGAATTAGATTAATGGCAACTGAAATTTTATATAATCTAAAATAAATCCTGTTTAGCGGCTATTTCTATTATGCCTGATGTGCTGCATAAAACTGATTGTATTCTTCAAGCATATGCTTCAATAAATTCGGTGTATCCAAATGATACGGACAATGATTTTTGCAATGATTGCAGTGTGTGCAGTTGTTGATGCGCTCCATCTGCTCCTTGAATTCGTCCGTCAGAAAGCCTTGATAAGGTGCCCTTGTGAGGAGCAGGGAAATTCGTGCAGCAGTCTCAATCGGAATTTGTGCCGGGCAGGGCTGGCAGTATCCGCAGCCACGGCAGAAGCTGCCGGCAAGTTGCTCTCTGTCTTGTTGAATTACTTTCTGCAGTGCATCGTCCAAAACGGGAGGATTTTTTTCATAAGAGAGGAATTCATCCAACTCCTTTATCCTCTGCATTCCCCAGATTGGCAGGACGTTGTCGAATTGCCTTAAAAATGCAAAGGTGCTTGCAGCGTTCGTAATCAGCCCGCCTGACATTGCTTTCATCGCGATAAAGCCAATGTCATTTTCCTTGCAGAGACGGACTAAATCCAAATCTTCATCGGAGGAAAGTGAACTGAGGGGAAATTGGATCGTGTCATACTTTTTATCCCTCGCCGCCTGCATGGCAAGGCTGAGCCTGTGATTGGTAAGACCCATAAAGCGAATCATCCCTTTTGCCTTCGCTTCAACCAATCCCTGATATAGCCCGTCAGGGTCATCATAATCAGGAAGTTCGGCGGGGTTGTGAAGCTGGTAGATGTCGATTACATCCGTTTTTAATTTTTTCAGACTGGTTTCCAAGTCGGCAAATAAAGACTTCTTATCTTTTGCAGTCGTCTTGGTTGCGATTGTAACGTGATTCCGTACGTCCGATAGTGCGTATCCGATTTTTTCTTCACTGTCGGTATAAGCCCTCGCGGTATCAAAAAAGTTTATTCCACCGTTATATGCTTTTTTTAGCAAAACTGACGCATCCTCTATGCTAATTCGTTGAATCGGTAATGCACCGAATCCACTTTTCGATGCAGATATGTTGGTTCGTCCTAAACGCATTTTTTCCAAAATAATATACTCCCTTTTTATGAATTTATGTTTGTGATATGCAGCCTGTCTTATTGAACCCCGGAATCCCAATGCGTCGGGCAGGAAAGCGACAAGGGCAGCTTGGTATTTGAATTACCCTTAGCAACATTAATTTGAAATTGGGTCAGAAAGATGCTTTTTGAAAGGTCTGCGCCTTTTACATTCGCATCCCGAAAATCAGCACCTATCAAGTCGGTTCCGCTTAAATCAACATCTTCCAAATTTGCGGCGATTAGGCAAGCCCCGCGCAAGTCTGCACATCTCAGGTCTTTTTTTCTCAAATCTTTTCCAAAAAAGTCCGGTGTTGCTTTACGGCTTTTTTCCGTATGAAATGGGATATGATTGGTACGGCTGATTTCACTCCGCATCAGTTTGCTTGCGCTACGAAGCAGAATACTGATTTTTTCGTGATGTGCCGCAAGGTTGAATTCTATGATTGAATGCGCATCAAGCCGGGTAATACGTTCTGTTTCACGGAGAGCTTCCTCAAGGCTTCCAGATAGGGGAGGTGCCAATTCGAACGAGGATGCTTCCATAAGATACCAGTACATTTCGTGTAACTGCTGCATGATCAAAAACACTTCTAACATCAAGTCGGTTGATGAGGGCTCCTGCCGCCAATTCAGTCCCGAAAAAGTCACTTGCGAAACCTGTTGCCCCGCGCCGAAGCATTCATAAGCAACACAGCCTTTGATGCCTAACGCGCCAAGCTTTTCGTGTATGGCACAGTGGAAGTCCGCATCTAAATTTGGACATGGGGTTCCGGACATTTTATCAGCGGGAAAACCGTCCTGTGCTGAAAAGCATAGCGCAACACAGCAAAGACCAAAGCACTTTTCGCATTGGGGCTTCAGATGATGTATGTTAAAATGAGCTGAATTGTACGAGTCTATTTTTTCATCTGACACTTGCTCCATCATCCCCGCATTCACGCCGTATGTTCCGATAGAATTTCTTCTAATATATTTACGGCGTCACTTACATAGTTTGAGCATTTCGTACTGAATACATCCATTTGCCTTGCAGTATTCAGCTGGTCTTCCACGCTTAAATCATACCCTGTTAATTCGGTGCAGTGAATAGAGCCATTCCGCTTTTTAAACCTTGATGTAAAATCTTTCACTAATAGGTAGTCCAGCTCTTTTGCGTGTTTATCTTCTACATTATCTTGTCCGTATTTCAGTCCTAAAACTAATAAAGCGCCTGTCACAGCTCTGCAGGTTTCTCCAATATGCCCCATACCTCCGCCAAAAGGGCAGGCTATTTTTAATCCGAGTTTTTTGTCTAATCCCAAATCCTCACAAAAAGCGGTGAAGACCGCTTGGGAACAGTTGCATCCGTTATTAAAGCAAGCGACTGCATGATTGGCTTTATCCATAATAACACCTTCCTTTATCATATTCTAATAATTATAAAACAAACCGTATACATATGCAATTCTATTTCGCATGTTCAATTTGTTTTCTACTGATATTTTGTCTTTCAGTTTGGTATACAGATAAATAGCAGAAATCACTCATTAAAATGACGTGACGATTAAAAATTATTCCATAGAATAATCAACATAGTGTAAAAGAGGTATATTATAAACACGATTGTGATTATAGGATATTATTGGTATGTCTTTGTCACACATATTTGGCCTGAGGGCGGCAACCGCTACTCCCATGCCTTCATTATAAGGAGGAAAAACAATGTTCAAAAATATGATTGCAAAACTTAAGGCGGATCAGCGCAAGTTGGTTTTTACGGAGGGGATGGATCCAAGAATTCTTGAGGCTGCAAGCCGTCTGCATAAAGACGGGATTCTTACTCCTTTGCTTTTAGGAAAACCCGACGATGTAAAGGCGGCCGCCAAAAAATGCGGTTGGTCGATAGACGGGATTGAAATTATTGATCCATTAAATTTTGCTGACACAGAAGCAATGGTTGCAAAAATGGTTGAACTGAGAAAGGGCAAAATGGATGAGGCTGCCTGCCGTTCCGCCCTCACAAAATCCAACTACTTTGGTACCATGCTCGTAAAAATGGGATATGCCGACGGCTTGCTTGGCGGCGCTACCTATTCAACCGCGGATACCGTGCGCCCTGCGCTTCAAATCATTAAGACAAAGCCGGGCAACAAGATTGTTTCAAGCTGTTTTATTATGTTCCGTCCTACCGAAAATGGCGACGACAGATACGCAATGGCTGACTGCGCAATTAATATTACTCCAAATGAGGACGAGCTGGTTGAAATCGCGGTTGAAACGGCCAAAACAGCAAAGATTTTCTCCATAGAGCCGAAGGTTGCCATGCTTTCCTATAGCACTTTGGGTTCCGGCAAGGGTGAAACAGTTGATCTCGTGCATAATGCCACAGAAAAGCTCAAGGCGTTGAACCTTGATTTCCCGGTTGACGGCGAATTCCAGTTTGACGCGGCTTTCTCACCTGAGGTTGCCAAAATAAAGGCCAAAGATTCTCAGGTGGCCGGCAAGGCAAACACATTTGTATTCCCAGATATCAATGCGGGGAATATCGGCTACAAAATTGCGCAGCGTCTTGGCAACTTTGAGGCAATCGGGCCGATTTTACAAGGTTTGAATGCTCCGATCAACGACCTGTCCAGAGGCTGTACTGCGGAAGAAGTTTACAAGATGGCGATCATTACGGCAGCATTGAAGTAATGCCCGTCATGTGGAATTTGGTATAAGTCAAAATAATGATTCATAAAGTTAGGCGGGGGACGGAGTTAATCTGTGTCCCGTTTATTTTAATTTTTGGATGGTTAGGATGGTAATAGATGAAAAATTTATTTAACACCTCCGGTACTTGGTATAAGGGAAATCTACATATGCATACTTTGTGTTCTGACGGGCATCTTTCTCCCGAAGCGGCAATCAGTCTATATCGGAACGCCGGGTATGATTTTCTCGCGCTGACAGACCATTGGAAGCAAAGTGAGAATAAAATGACGGATGGCCTACTGCTTTTGGGCGGCTGTGAATGGGACACCGGAATCAATCCCCCGATATTCCATATTGTCGGTGTAGGGATGGAATCTCATGTTGCGTTGGATCGTTCACTTCCGCGCAAACCACAGGAAATCATCAATGCCATTACCGCCGCGAACGGAATTGCAATTCTTGCGCATCCTGCGTGGTCGATAACCAATCCATATGACTGTATGCCGCTCAATGGTTTATGCGGAGCGGAAATTTACAATTCTGTGTCCAATTTGCCGTGGAACGGCCGCCGTGCGGATTCCAGCCTGTACTTTGATTTATGGGCGGCAGAGGGGAAACTGATGCGGTGTATGGCTGCAGATGACAGCCATTTTTACAATGGAGAGCAGACCAAATCGTTTATTATGGTAAACGCGCAGGAGCTTTCTGCCGATTCAATTAAAAAATCGATTACTGACGGTAATTTTTATGCTTCACAAGGGCCGCTCTTTGAATCCGTAAGCATCCAGAACGGTGTTGTGGATCTCCAATGTTCTGAAGTGGAAACGGTTGTGTTTTACAGCAATACCGTATGGTGTGACGACAGGGTAACCACAGGCGGAGTGACTTCTGCTTCCTATCATGTAAAGCCTTCCGATCAATATGTTCGTATCGAATTGATCGATTCAATGGGCAATATGGCGTGGAGTTCACCATTTTTAGTAAAATAATAAGATTGTTCTTTTTCCTTGATTATAGAATTCCCCAAAAAACACTTCAATTGTTTTATACTTCTCCCTCGCTTACAGCGGGGTAAAAGTATATTTTTTATTAGTGTTGTTTTAATCAAGAAACAGTATCGGTTTCAGCGGTGCTTGCAGAAAAATGGAATATGCTTAAATTGAAACCGGCACCCAAACGGGTGCCGGTTCTTGTGTGACAAAATTCTATTCTGCGACTGGGTTGGGAATGCTTGCCGCATGCTGTTTTTTACTGCCTAAATACGCTGCTTTGACTTGTTCGTTTTCAAGCAGCTCACGGCCCTTACCGGACAGTATGATGCGGCCCGTTTCAAGTACATGGCCAATATCCGCTGTGCGGAGAGCAAGATTTGCATTCTGCTCAATCAGCAGGATGGTAACACCGCGTTTGTTAATTTCTTTAATAATCTCAAAAATACCTTTGACAACCAAAGGAGCGAGGCCGAGCGACGGCTCATCCATCATCATCAGTTCAGGCTTGCTCATTAAAGCGCGGCCAACCGCAAGCATCTGCTGTTCGCCTCCGGATAAAGTTCCGGCCAACTGCCATGAGCGTTCCTTGAGACGGGGGAACAGGTCATAAATCCATTTTACATCCTCCGAATAATCATCTTTTCTTAGGTAAGCTCCGATTTTTAAATTTTCAAAAACAGTAAGGTTAGGGAAAATCCTGCGGCCTTCCGGTACCAAAGTAATTCCCTGTTTTACAATTTCCTGAGATTGTTTCCCTGTAATATCCACATCATTATAAGTGATTTTACCGCTTTTCGGCTTCACGAGGCCGATCACAGAGCGCAAGGTTGTACTTTTTCCCGCGCCGTTTGAGCCAATCAGCGTAACGATACTTTTATCAGGCACATCGAACGAAATCCCTTTGACCGCCTCGATGCCGCCATATGACACATATAAATCTTCAATTTTCAGCATCGTCATCCACCCCCAAATATGCCTCAACAACCCGTTGGTTGTTCTGAATTTCATCCGGCGATCCCTTGCCGATTGTCTGGCCAAAGTCAAGTACATAAATCCGGTCGGATATCTCCATGACCAAATCCATATGGTGCTCAATCAAAAAGACAGTCAGATCGAAGTCCTTCCGAATTTGCATAATGGAAGCGGTCAAATCCTCGGTTTCCTGAGGGTTCATTCCCGCTGCGGGTTCATCCAGAAGGAGCAGGCTCGGATTCGTAGCCAGCGCACGCGCGATTTCAAGATGGCGCTGTTTGCCATAGGGGAGCGAACTTGCAATGTCATTTTTCGCATCGGCCAGCCCCATCCGTTCCAGAAGTTGTTCGCTTTCTTCTCTCATGCGTTTTTCCTCACGTATCGCGCTGGGAAGACGTAGTGTCGCGCTGAAAACATTGCTCTTCATGGAGAAATGTTTTGCAATAATAATATTTTCAAATACGGTCAGGTCTTTAAACAAGCGGATATTTTGGAAAGTACGGGCACAGCCCTTGCGGGTGATCTTGTCCGGACTCATGCCGGTGATATCTTCGCCGCGAAGGAAAATCTTACCGCTTGAGGGAGTGTAAACGCCGGTAATCATATTGAAAGCCGTTGTTTTCCCCGCACCGTTTGGGCCGATCAGCGCTACGATTTGATGCTCACGGATGGTAAGGTGCAGATTGTCAACGGCGACAACGCCGCCAAACTGCATTGTCATATTTTCTGTTCTTAAGACAACATTTTTGTCAATAACTTTATCAATAGCAGGATCTTTTATGCTCATTTCGTGCCATCCTCCTTTGCCGCTTTTGGAGAGAATCTTGTCTTAATTTTAGCAAAGAAGTTGAAGAATCTATCCCATGATAATTCGGTTCTGCCCATGATACCATTGCGGAAGAACAGCACAATCACCATTAATAAGACCGAGTAAATTACCATACTGAAGCCTGCGCGGAACATTGTGAGTTCATAGCCCGCAACAGTAAGCGGCTCATCAAAGTAACGCAGCAGTTCCAGCCCACCGGTAACTATGAATGAAGCAATGATTGTGCCGGAAATACTTCCCATGCCGCCCAGAACGATAATCAGCAGGAAATTATAGGTAAGTGTAAAGTAAAACTGCTTCGGGTCAACCGTGCCGAGCAGGGAGGCATACAGACCGCCTCCGATTCCAGCAAAGAAACCGCCGATTACAAAGGACATTACCTTATGCTTAAATAAATTGATTCCCATGGCCTCCGCCGCAATATCGTCTTCACGGATTGCTTTGAACGCGCGGCCGTAGCTTGATTTAATTAGGAGCGCGATTAAAATAATCACAATAATCGCAACGCCGAACGACCACCACATGTTATTGGCGTTATCTGGAATTTTATTGATTCCAAGCGCTCCGTTTGTCACGCTCTGCCAGTTGGTGAGCAGAATTCGGATAATTTCAGAAAATCCCAGCGTGGCAATCGCCAGATAGTCGCCTCTCAGGCGCAGAACGGGAGCGCCGATCAAGAACGCGGCCAATCCAGCCAAAACACCGCCCAGCAGCAGCGCCGGTACAAAATCCAGATGGATATTTGCAATAATTGGATTCATCGGCACCATATAGAAAACAGAGGAACGCATGTCCAGTGGCAGATTGAAGACAGCCACAGAGTACGCGCCAATCGCCATGAATCCGGCCTGACCTAATGAGAAGAGTCCGGTAAAACCGTTGATCAGGTTCATGGAAAGACCGATGATCGTATAAATTGCACACAAATTCAGAATTCTTACAATATAAGCATCAAGATTATCATTTGCAAAGTTAATCAGTATCAGGACGATAACTGCAAGAACCGCAGTGCAGATGATGTTACGTTTTTTCTTATTATTCATCATGTTACACCTTCTCCGTTGTCTTTTCTCCGATTAAACCGGTTGGTTTAACCAAAAGAATCAGGATTAACAGAACAAAGGCGAAAGCGTCGCGGTAGCCGGTAAGCGGAGGCATAAACGCGACAAGCATGATCTCAATGATGCCAAGGATAAAGCCGCCGAGTACGGCACCTTTAATATTGCCGATACCGCCGATTACCGCGGCTACAAAGCATTTTAATCCCGGCATAACGCCCATCAGCGGAGAAACCTGAGGGTATTTCATACCCCAAAAAATCACGCCGATAGCCGCCAAACTCGAACCAATCCCAAAAGTGGCGGCAATAACCAAATTAATGTTAATTCCCATAACGCGTGCGATTTCATAATCCTTCGAAACCGCGCGCATAGCCATACCCCATTTTGTCTTATTGATTACAAACAGAAGAATTGCCATGCTGATTACCAGAACGAAAGGTACAACAAGTGATACTTTCTGAATGGAGACCGAGCCGATTTTCACGGGTGACATCATTCCCATAATGTCCGGAAAAGCCTGAGGCATACCGGTGAATATGTAGGTGGCCAGATTCTCAAGCAGAAACGAAACGCCGATTGCGGAAACCAGAACGGAGTCCTTTGGCGCTTCGCGCAGGGGACGGTAGGCTACCCTTTCAATCAGCATCCCCAGAAGAGCGGTAAATAAAATTGTAAAAATACATGCGAAATACCAGGGCAGGTGATAAACAGCAATCCCAAAGAAAATAAAATAGGCCGCCATCATGAAAATATCACCATGTGCGAAGTTAATGAGGCGGAGTATGCCATATACCATGGTATAGCCCACGGCAATCAAGGCATAAAGACTTCCCACCGCAATTGCGTTTGCTAAATTTTGTAAAAACAATTCAATCGTCATAGCAAAACTTCCTAATCCGTTTATTAAGTGCATTACGGTTAAAACCTCCGCCTAAAGGCGAAGGTTTTAACCAACTTGAATATAATTTTTATTTCCATCACCTGCCACACAATTCAGTTGCACAGGCATTATATGTACATTCCTTTAGGAGTCCTTGACTTCTAATTTTAAGATTGGATTATTTTGCGACAGTTACCGTATCCTTATAAGTGAACTTCCCGTTCTTAACTTCCTTAATAATAGCGGAGTTCTTGTCTGCATCGCCATTTTCGTCAAATTTCAACATGCCGGTTGCACCTTCCACACCGCTTGTTTTTGCAAGTGCGTCGCGAATATCGGTCGGCTTTGATGATTGTCCTGCCTCAATCGCTTTGATGATTACCAGATATGCGTCATAGCCCAAAGCTGTAACAGCAGCCATGTTTTTGCCCGGATATTCTACTTTGTATTCCGCAACAAATTTTTTGCCTTCGTTTGTTACAGGAGCGGAATCGTCAAAGAAAGTGGAAATGGTGGCACCCTCTACGTCTTTTCCGCCGACGGAGGTGAAAGTGTCAATATCCCATGTATCGCCGCCCAGGAAAGGAACCGTCATGCCCAGCTGGCGTGCCTGCTTCATAACCAGAGCAGATTCGGTAAAGTTGCCTGGTGCGAAGACCACGTCCGGATTAGCGGCTTTCACAGTGGAAAGCTGAGCGCCGAACTCCTGATCATTTGTGTTGTAGTTTACCGTCGTAACAACGGATTTCGGATCGCCCGTCAATTTTACAAATGCTTCTTTAAAATAGGTTGCGAGGCCGACCGCGTAGTCATTGGAAACTTCCTGAATAATCGCAGCCTTCTTAGCGCCGCTCTTGAATGCGTAGTTCGCCATAACTGTGCCCTGGAACGGGTCCAGATAGCAAACTCTGAAGTAATAGTCATTTCCCTTCGTTACAAGCGGATTGGTGCATGATGCTCCAACTGCCGGGACTTTATTCTTTTTTACAAGTTCACCGGCTGCCATCGAAAGGCTGGAGCCCCAGGAACCGATAATTGCGGAAACTTTGTCTTTTTCAATTAAGCGTGCTGCGGCTGTTGTAGCCTGAGCTTTATCTGATTTGTTGTCAGCGATTACAAGTTCTACTTTTTTACCCAATACTGTAGGATAAAGTTTATTCGCTATTTTAACTCCCTCGACTTCCGCTTCGCCGCCGGCCGCGTTTGCTCCCGTGAGTGGTTCAAATATGCCGATTTTAATGGTATCACTGCTGGCTGCGCCTGTGCTTTCGGCACTGTCCACTTTTTTACACCCGGTAAAGGAAGTTGCAATCATGACCGATGCCAGTAACAAAGCTGCAATTTTTCTCATTACTAGATTCCTCCTCAGTTGTGTTGATTTTGCTCGGCAGAGTTCTGGAAAAGCCGCTTGAACTTGACCGAATCGATAATATAAACTTTTTTGATTATACCATGCCGTATTATGAAATTCAAGAAAAAATGAATTTTCAATTTAATAAACCACCATTTCCGGTATCTTATATTAAAATATATAAGTGGTGCGAAGCCGAAAATAAGCATATCTATATAATAAGTTTAAATTTGTTTGCATATCATCAGAAAATCCTTACTGCATCACATCAAATTATATGAATTCTGTTTTTATTTTAATGCAAAAATGGTTGTATGGCTCAAGAAATGGCCGTTTTATCTTTAAAAATTTAAACGCTTTCCTGAAAAAATCATTATATGTATGTAAAGTGAGGAAATTACTGGCTTTTCAACTAGTAAGTTCTTTCCTACTCTCTCAAAAATCAAATCCTGCCAAAATCTGCACGCCGCCTACAATGCGGGTCGGTTATGAGGAAAAGGAATGTCGCGTTAAGGACTGCGAATTTTTCCTTTTCCAAATAATGGGGGGTTGAACTCGCCGGTTTGCCGGGATATAATTTAAACAATCTTTCTAAGAAAAGGAGAATACAAAATGAACAAGATTAACAACAAGAAAGCAATCTCGATGCTAATCAGCTTGGTGCTGGCATCCAGTCTGGCGGCTTGCTCCGGTGTTGCGCAAGCGCAGCCGAACTCTGCCACAGGCGCTGCAGCCGCTTCA
>WSSedL1CaDRAFT_10000195_pt1 | contig 41921 bp, 39 predicted proteins | sample WetSurSL1Cattail_FD_9464 | JGI IMG/M metagenome (IMG submission 9464)
TGGCAATACTTTAAAACGAAGATAGCAAGGACGATTTAAATGATCTAATGATAAACCGACTAATACTTTAGTCTTAGCTGTACCACGGCCACGACTGCCGCCTTCTTTGGTGGCACCGAAAAAGCTTTCATCGAGCTCAACTAATCCAGTAAGTTGATAACGTTCATCTCTAGTGGCCATTGACTTACGGATCTTTTGGAGCATTAGCCAGGCCCTTTTTTGGGAGACGCCAAGTATCTTGCTTAATCCTAGTGAAGAAAAGCCACGTTTATCAGTAGTGACTAGGAAAACAGCTAAGAACCAAATATGAAGTGGAGTTCGTGTCTTATGAAATATAGTTCCGGCAGTTACTGAAGCTTGATAATGACACTCCGAACATTCATAAACATGGCGATGCTCAATAAGATAACTTTTGTTCGATTGACATTTCGGGCAAACCCAACCATTAGGCCAGCGGATTTGGTATAAGTATTTAGCACAAGCTTCTTCATCAGAAAAATGTTGTTGAAACTGTATTAATGATTGGGGATTTGAATTCTTTGATCGGTTAGACGGCATATGTTTCACCACCCTTTGAACATTTGTTCGATATTGATTATATATTACAACGAACAAATGTTTGCTGTCAAGCGTTTTTTGGTTCCTGAGTTAAGGGTGTAGTCAATTTTTTAAATCATAAAAATCGGAGTTGTCGATGAAGCTGATCGGGCAGATTTTAATTGAGGAAGGATTTATCACCCAGGAGCATTTGATGAACGCGCTGACCAGGCAGAACGAGTTAAACCTGCCGATTGGCAGGATATTACTGCAGGCCGGGTACATCAGCACAGAACAATTGGCCAAAGCCCTAAGCATCCAGCTTGGTCTTCCTTATGCTAATCCTTTGGAGTTTAATATTGATCCGGATACTCTAGCGGTTATGACTGCGCGTCAGGCTGAAAAGTATCAAGTCATTCCGGTAAGGGTTGATGGAAACCGGGTCATTGTCGCTACTGCCGAACCACTCAACTTAACGCAGTTGGACCAGTTAAGGGAGATCTTGAATTGTAAAATAAAGTTGGTCGTGGCTTCTGAAGATCATATTAAGAAGGCCTTGGACAAGTATTATGGAGCATCTTTGGATTCAGTCGCCACGGTATTGGAGGATTTGAATGAAACCGAGTTAAGCCAGTACCAAAGCCATTCAGCCAGCGAAACCAGTTCAATTGTTCCGGAGACCATGGCTAATGAGGCCCCGATTATCCGCTTGGTCAACACCATTATCAGCGGGGCGGTCAAGGCGGGGGCCAGTGATATTCATTTGGAACCTTTTGAAGATGAAATTAAAGTCCGCTACCGGATTGATGGGGTTTTGCAAGAGACCCACCCGCCGCCCAAAAACCTCTTTCTGGCGGTTATTTCCCGTATTAAGCTGATGGCGGGAATGGATATTACCGAGCGGCGGATTCCCCAGGATGGCCGGATTCGACTGAAAATCAACAACCGGGATTTGGATTTCCGGGTGGCTGTGGCGCCCACCCTTCATGGCGAGGCAGCGGTCTTGCGGATACTTAATCGGGAAGGAATTATGCTGGGTCTGGATCAATTGGGTTTATCCGGCGGCAATTTGGACTTATTTTCCAGGTTAATCCGTAAACCTCATGGGATGATTCTGGTTACCGGGCCCACCGGAAGCGGGAAAACCACCACTTTATACGCGGCGTTGCAGCTCTTAAATGAGCCGACCCGCAAGATTATTACCATCGAAGACCCGATTGAGTATCAGCTCAAAGGGATCAACCAGATGCAGACCAACCCCAAGTTGGATTTTTCATTTGCCCAAGGCTTGCGGACGATTGTCCGTCATGACCCCGATGTGATTTTAGTTGGAGAAATCCGGGACCGGGAAACCGCCGAAGTAGCCATTCAATCGGCTCTCACCGGCCATTTGGTCTTTGCGACGCTTCATACCAACGATGCATCTTCAGCTTTTACCCGCTTGATTGATATGGGCGTGGAAGAGTTTTTAGTGGCATCCACCGTGTGCGGAGTTTTGGCGCAAAGACTGGTGCGCAGGATTTGTCCTAAATGTAATGTACCTTATCAACCGTCTCCGCAAGAATTGGAGATTTGTGGGGAGGGTATGGACAGTTTTCCATTTAAAAGGGGCGCTGGTTGCGAATATTGCAATTCCATCGGTTACCGCGGTCAACTGGGTTTGTTTGAAATGCTGGGTACCAATGAAGAGATTGAGCGTCTGGTCATGGAGCGTTTTAATTCCGGTAAAATCAGGGAAGCTGCGATCAGGCAAGGGATGACAACTTTGCGGGATGATGGAATTGTCAAAGTTAAGACTGGTATTACCACTCTCAGTGAAGTTTTGCGGGTGACCCGGGATTGACATTGTCGCACCCAAATCGGTGGAGAGGTGAAACAGAGTGCAGTTTAATTACAGGGTTGCCGACTCATTGGGCCGGATCGAATTAGGCCGGGAGGAAGCGGATTCGAAAGAGCAGTTGATCTTTCATCTCAAAGCACAAGGAAAATACCCGCTGGAGATTAAGGAGGCAACCGAGCTTTTTGTGGTGAAACTGAACCGCGCCCATTTTTCTAGGCAGGAACGGCTGACCTTCACCCAGCAGTTGGCCGGTTTATTGGAAGCCGGGATCCCTTTGGAAAGGGCTCTGGAAATACTCAGCAAATTAAAATTCAGCCCTAATCTGGGTGATACCGTCACCCAATTGCGCCGTTCCTTACAGGAGGGTTTGTCGTTTACTGCGGCACTGGAACGTTTTCCGGATTTCTTTCCCGAGCTATATATCAACATGGTACGAGCCGGAGAAGCCGGCGGAATTTTACCGCAGGTACTCGCCAGATTGGCTAAATATTTAGAGGATGAGATTAATCTTCGCCGTTTCATCACCGGCAGCCTTTTTTACCCTGCGATCTTGGCGGTTTCGAGCCTGGCAGCGATTTTGTTTTATGTAGCGGTGGTAATACCCAAGTTTAAATCAATTTTTCAAGGGATGGATGCCGAACTGCCCTTAGTAACCAAAATTGTGGTGGCGTTTGGCGAGGGACTCAATAATTATTGGTGGTTGGCTCTAATTTTGATCCTGGGAATTATCGGCTGGTGGCTTAAAGAATCCTCCACCCCTGAAGGAAAATTGCGGGTTGATAGTCTGAAACTAAAGTTACCTTGGATTGGCCCAATTTTTGAAAAGATAGCTATTTCCAAAATGGCTTTTGCCTTAAGCCTACTGAGCAACAGCGGTGTTTCTCTCTTGAACAGCCTGACAATTGCCGGCAAGATCATGGGTAATGAATGTCTGGCCGGGGGGCTCAAAAAAGTTGAGCAAGAAGTGAGGCAGGGTAATACCGTTGCCAAGAGTATGGCTGCTCAAGGGATTTTTCCAGTATTAGCTGTTGAGATGGTTGGAATCGGTGAAGAAAGCGGCAATCTTGGGACCATGCTGGATAATATTGCCACAACTTACGACGGAGATGTTAAACATTCGCTAAACCTGTTTATGTCTTTATTTGAACCAATTTTAATCTTTCTGATGGTAGGAGTCATCGGTATGTTGGCAGTGGCCATTCTATTACCGGTGATCAATATGAATTCCCAGATGAATTCCTTGAGTTAGCGATGTTTCGACAGATTGAGAGGAGTGAAATAATCATGATCATATCGAAAGATATCGACCGGGAAGATGGTTATACCTTGATCGAAATTTTGGCTGTTTTAACTTTATTGGCCTTTATTATTACCATGGTTGCTCCCAATATCATTAATAGTTTGCAGAGCGGGCAGATTAAAGCGGCCAGGTCGCAGATTGGTTCGACTGAAAATGTTTTAAACTCATATTATTTGGACACCTCAAGCTATCCAACAACCGAACAAGGTTTGAAGGCATTGATTGAGAAACCTACAGCTCCGCCTACCTCGGATAGCTGGAACGGGCCTTACATACAGAAAAACAAAATTCCGGTCGACCCATGGGGCCACGAACTCCATTATAAATCCCCGGGAGATCATAATTCGGAGTCTTACGACCTATACAGTCTTGGTAAAGACAATGCCGAAGGTGGTAGCGGCGCCAATGCCGATATTGGAAACTGGTAATCGGTCTGCCGGCTATACTTTGCTGGAAATTGTAGCGGTCATTACCCTAATCGGATTAATTTTGACCATTGCTTATCCACGAATCGATCTTAGCGCGGAACGAGTGGAGGTAGGCTATATCGGAAGGTTGATTCAAGCGGATTTTAAGCGGATGAAAGATGAATCCGTTAGTGATCCGTCTTCGGACTTTGCTGTGACTTTCGAACCAAACGGTTATTCGCTTTTTATCGGAGAGCGTCGCATCAATCGCAGTTTTAAGTATCATTTTGCCTTTGAATTGCCCGAGGCGCCTTTGCAATCCGAAGCAGAGGAAGGCACATCGTCATCCGCCGTCAACCAAAATGCGTCCCAACAAGCTGAGCCTGAAACATCCCATGATACCGGCGAATCTGCTTCGGAGCCAATTGATGATACAACAGAAACATCTTATAAAGTTCATATCGATAGAGGCGAGGTAAGCGGGGAGGAGTTGCAGATTCCTTGGCAGACCAGCCATTTTAAAGGCTCTCTCTTATGCAAAAAGGATGGTTTTGTTGAGTGGAAATATGAAAAAAAATAAGGATTTGCAAGAAACCGGGTTTACTTTGCTCGAAGTGTTAATCGCCATTACGATTACGGGCTTACTTATCGCGGTATTTACGAGTGCATTCGTTCAAATAACCCAAAATCAGAGCTTATTAAAAGAGAGAATGACGGCCGTGATGATTGGCCGGGGGAAATTGGCTGAGCTGATTTACGGCAGCGAAATCGGGTTGTCCGGAGATTTTGCGGAGCCGTATCAAAGATATCAATGGATTGCTACAGAGGAATCCCTATCGGATGGGTACCAAAAGATTGATTTTATAGTGAAATGGAGGGATGACCGTGGCTTTTCCCACCAAACCATTTTGGTCGGATATCGTTACCCGGAGTGAACCGGGAATGACTTTGGTTGAATTATTGGCATCTCTTAGCTTATTAGGCATTTTGCTTGCGGTTTTATCGCAATTCTTATATACCGGTATCGGCTTATGGGGGAAAACCGACCGGGCCAATGAACGTAATTATCAACTACGGTTCATCTCCCAGACTCTGCATAACGATCTGGCATCGATGGTCAATAGTCCGTTCTTGGCCGAACCGGCTGTCAAGGGTGATGAGTACGAGGTTGCTTTCTGGACCGAAACCAGCCAAGGTTTGGTCCAGATTAAATACAAATATGATCAGTCCACCCGGAAAGTTTTGAAAACGGCCGGCTTTTGGGGCAGTAAGCCTTCAGAGAATGAGGTATTTGAGGGAATTCAGAGTTGGAAAATAGAGTATTACCGTCCCAAAACTAAAAATTGGGAATTGCAATGGGAACCGGCCTATAAAAATGAGATTCCCGCCCTGATTCGGGTGACAGTTAGCCTGAAAAATAAGGAACAGACGGGAGCTTTGATTTTTCCCATCAAAACTTGGCACAATGAAAGTAACGCCGATGAAATATAAAGAGCAAGGCTCAGAGCAAGGCTCAGCCTTGATTATCGTAATATGGTTTATAGCGATTGTCGGAGTGATTGTCACTTTTTTATTTTATCGTAACGAAGTGGACTGGGCTATGGTAGTGAACCTGGAAACGAAGTCGCACTTTGCTGAAATAGCTGAAGCAGTTCTACATGAGCGTTTGGGATTATTGGTCAAAGATAAAACGGATGCGGATTCCTCAAAAGATCCCTGGTACGGCCATGGCCGGTTGGCGCTGGAACAAAACGGTTACCAAATAACGGTCATAATTGAGGATGAAGGCAGCAAACCCAATTTGAATACAGTCAGTGAAACGGGATTACAACGGATTATCCAAATCGTACAGAGCAGTAATGCCCAACCGGATAATGAAAAGAAAACATCCGAAAGTCAAGCGGCGGATCAAAATCAAAATAACCAAATTTCATTGGATCCTTTATTAGACTGGCGGGACCGGAATAGTGACCTGCGGGACGATGGGGCCGAGCTTACTTATTATCAAGGGTTAAATCCGTCTTATAAACCAAGAGATGGTTGTTTTTCCTCTTTAAACGAGCTTAAGGAGATTAAGAATGGCGCCAAATTGTATGCCGTATTGGCACCGGAAGTAACCGTCTATGGTAAGATTAATCCCAATACGATTTCCGGTGAAACTTTCGTCAATTTGCTCAATTCCTACGGAGAGTTTCCCAAAAGTAGGCTTGATACCTGGAAAGATGAATTCGAGCAATACCGGCTCGTCAAGAAACGTTTTGAAACGGTGGATAATCTTAAAGACCAGCCTTTGTCAATCATGCTTTCAACGCTTGATGAGATCAAGCCGCTGTTTCAAATTAAAGGTAGTTGCAATGTTAACCTGGCTACCAAAACTAACCTTACGGTTATTCTTAGCGACGCCGGTTATAGTGATGCGACCATTACCACTATTTTAAATAGCCGCCAATCAGGGCCCATTGAAAATATTACTGATATCTATGGATCATTGGGATATTCAAAGCCTGATGAACAAGTACATCCTGATGATTACCTAACAACAACGTCGACTATTATTCATTACCGTATCTGGGTCAGTAAAGGTTCGAGCCGTTATTACCTTGATACTGTATGGGAAAGGCAAATGGCTGGTTTGAAAAAAGAATGGCAAATTGCCCCGTTATCCTTTCAGGAATTATGGAATAATGCTGTCCCGGAAATCCCCAGGGTGGAGAATGAAGCGAATGATGAATTTGAAAAAAATGAATAAACTGTCTCTGTCTCGTATTGGCGGTATTTTTCATAGCCGAAACGCAGTTGCGCTTGACTGGGACCATCAATCACTCGCCGCGGTTGAGGTTGCAGATCGAAATAACGGTGCGGAGATAATCCATTTTACGATTAGGGCATTTCCGGCAGATGGAATGAATGCGGCATGGCTAAAAGCAATTTGGCAGCAGGAGCATTTTTCCGAGCATCGGGTCATCTGTTGCTTGCCGCCTGCCTTGGTAGAATATAAGTCGCTGGTAATGCCGGATCTACCCCTGGCTCAACTGGAGGAAGCTGTTAAAATTGAGATGGATAGCGGTAGCTCCGGCCATTCAACAAGTTTAGTGAAGATCATTGACTGGCAGAAGCAGTACCAAATGTTGCTGGTAAATATCGCGCTGGTAAAGCTGGAATTACTGGCTAAAGAATTTCAAGTTTTAAAACAAGCAGGGCTTGAGATAGAATGGACCGGGTTTCGTTATCAGGGTTTGCAAAATTTTATCAATTTCAACCGCAATTTTTGGGATGATACTACAACGAGTACGATTTATTTGGATATCGACAAGGATGCCACTGAGCTCGGGATTGTTAAAAACGAGGTCATGGTTTATCGGCGGGAAATTGGCTGGGGATGTTCCGCTTTATTGAATAATCTCCGAGGAAATAATTCTCAGGCAATTATTTCCTCGGAGATTACGGATTTGATCGAAGAAGTCCGTCTATCGCTTGCGGCGTATAAGGCGGATACCAAAGATGAGATTCCTCTTAAAATAGAAGCATTTGGTAAAATTGAAGCCGCCCCGACGATTAGAGACTCTCTCCTTCAAGAATTGGGGCTCCATTTGTACACTTCGGAAAAGACTAAATTAAGCGGGATGATTACCCATAAACATACTCCCCGGTTAGCCCCATTATTGGGATTGGCATTGGATCATATCAAAATACTGCCTCCGAAGGCAGTCCGATTATATACTCCGGAACAAGACAGGAGCCGCTGGAACCGGGAAAAACTTCTTTTAGGCATCGCTGTCATCATTACCTGCAGCTTCGCTTTGGTTGGATTGGTTATGATATTCCAAGCAAGTTCCATCCGAAACCAGCAGGCTGAAGTATGGTTGCAGCATCAATCGGCATCATTAAGCGAGTTACGCCGGTCTGAACATCAAATCATCCAAAATACAAAACAAATTCAACAGCTTGACCTTTGGCTGGCAAAACAAAATCAAGAATTGGAATTTTTGTTATTGCTCCAAAACAATCTCCCGGATGGTACCCAAATCACCGATCTGACGATTGAAAACGGAATTGTCAAAGATCTCTCCGGAGTAACCCCGTCAGTATCGCTTTTGCTAAATAGGTTTAAGACCGTTCCAGGTTTGCGAAATTTAGCGGTTAAGGGGACTATCGCTTCAATTCCAGCCGGGGAAGCCTTTCAAATGGAAGGCATGATCTCTGATAAGGAGCGGGCAAAATGACGAAACGGGACCAACAACTGATCATTCTAGTTGCCGTCGTGATTGTGGGCGGGTTGGTTTTTCGGTTTTGGCCCAGAGCGGCTCAAGCCACTGGAACGATAGGAGATATTAACTATCACCTACATGAGGCCGAACGGTTACTGCGGGGACGTCAAAATATCACAACCCGTGATAAGGCTGTCACTGCTGAACTGGGAAAACTGCAGACCCGTTTTTTTAGCGCCGTTGATCCGGAAAATGCCCAAATCAGCTTATTAAAAGCAGTCGAGAACCTCGCCAACCAGGCCGCTCTCGGAGTCAGTCAGAAGAATCTGGTGAGTATGCATGATGGGAGTATCGGGGTGGCTTTGGAGGGCAAGACCAGTCCCAGCTCGTTAATCCGGTTTTTATATCTGACCAGTCAGGACCGTATCGGTCAAAGAATATATCGTTTGCAGATTCATAGTTTACCGGAGACAGAGCAACTTAATTATCAAGTCACGGTCATAACTTTATTGATAAAAAAGGATTGATTCCAATGGTCAATTTGACGGAGTGGCTGAAGAAATATGTCGGTTTTGCAATACTTGGCTCTCTCATGGTCTTCGTATGGGGGCTGGCCGTTTGGTTTATCGCCAGAGACTATCAACCGGAGCTCCCGGTTCAAAGGCAGCCTCAGCACGTTATCCTACCTAAGCCAGAGGTGAGCTATGCGATTACCCGTTACCAGAGCTTACTTGAGGGGAGTTTGTTTTTTAGTGAAAGTGTAAAACCGGCGGGCACATTTCAGAGCCGGTTGGTGCTTTGGGGATTAATCAATAACCATCGGGCGTTAGTGGGAGTTGATCCCGGCTCGAATCAGAATACCTGGATTGTCAAAGCCGGCGACAGTGTTGAAGGTGAACAGATTGTCGCGGTTGGAGTGCGAGAAATTACCGTACGTAACGCGAGCGGGGAAGGGAAAGTTAGGATGAGCGAATAATTAATAATGGGGCAATTGTTTCGGCGAAATAATTCCATGGGGAATTTTTTGCCACTTATTCTTTGGGTGCTTTTTGAGTCTTATCTTTGCTGGTAGTTTGATCACTATCGTTTAGTTCAGTTTTAATATCCGGGTTCATTTTATCGGTCATTTTTTTAGTGGCTTCATCACGATCACTCTCGTCATAGATTATGGTCGGTGTAATGACGATTACAAACTCTTCCTCAACATCTTCGGTCGAAATTGATCTAAATAAATAGCCCAATAATGGAATATCCCCCAAGATAGGAACCTTGGCAATACTCTTTGATTTACGGGTGTTCTTTAAACCACTGATAATTACGGTTTGTTTATTGCTGACCCGGACGGTCGTCTCCGTCGAATGTTCAGTTGTCTCCGGGATGCTGGAATTTTGCGGAATGGATCCATATTCGCTAATCTTGGGCTTAATCTCCATCGTAATTTTGTCATCCGCCACCCAGGGAGTTATCGTTACATAAAGGCCGGAGTCGAGCGTTTTATCTGTGGTTGTGCTGGTGGTTACTCCATTGGATACTGTCGTGTTGGAAACCGGATAAATCCGTTTGGTGGACACGTTGAAATTGGCGGCATATCCATTTAAAGTAGTAATTGTCGGATTGGACAGGATTTTGGCTTTACCATTATCCAACAAGTAGGTCAATTGTAATAAGGAGGTTTCAATGGTAGTATTTCCAGATGTATCCTTAGTTGTAGTAGGTGGTCCGTAAGACATGGTTGGATTGGTAGGACCGATAGATATTAAATTTCCATTCGATAATTTATATGAACCGGAAGGCGGAGTCCAATTAAGATTATTGGAATTTTGAATGGAAATCACCATGATATTAAAGACAATCAAAGGATTGACCTGATCGATCTTTTCGACATACTGCTTAACCTGATTGATTAGATTTTGAGGGCCTGTTACCGTAATTGAGTTGGTCTCTTTGACGACCACCAAATCGGTTTTGGAGATGGAGGCTGGAATATATTTAAGCACATCTTCGGCTTTTAAGTGCTTGATTTTAATCACCGCGGTGCGGTCCTGGTTATCATCAATATCCACCTGGCTTAAATAATCGCTGAAAAGTTTATGGACATCACTGGATGCGGTTACAATCAGAGAGTTTCTATCGGCGAGTAACACGAAGCTTTGCCGAGGAAATATCGCCGGTAAAGTATTTAATAACAAATCAGCTTTCAGATACTTGATCGGATAGACTTTTACAGTAGTAAAATCGGAGTTTTCAGGTCTGGCAGTTAGACCATCACCGATCAAATAAATATTATTCATCAATTTATAAGTAAAAGTGGACCCTTTTAATAGATATTCAAGAGCCTTATCAAATTTTAGTTTATGTAAACGAATATTATTAATAGTCCAATTGACTTGAGCCAAAACCACTACATCCAAATCGGCTTTACGTGCCATTTCACTTATTACGGCGGCCAAAGAAGCGGATTGGATCTCCACATCAAATAAACCGTTTTTGCTATCATAATTGATATTCAGATTCTGACCCATGGAATTCACTGGAGGATTCTTGGCGATTCGCCAAGCCTGTCCGGCGCTTACCAATTGCAAATTGTTGGTATTGCATAAAAGAGTTAAGGCGTCGACTAAAGGCAGATTTTGTAGAAAAATATTGATGTTCATTGCAACATCCTGGTTGGGCACCACGGAAATTCCGGTTTTCTCGGTAATCTCCCGTGTTAAGCTTGTAAGAGGGACATTTTGGGCATCGATGGTAAGCAGGTCGTTTTGATATGTAATTGTAAAAGGGGATTGGTTAGCGGTTTGCTTACGGATAAAAGTTACAGCGCCGTTTTTATCAGCAACGCAATTGGCTTGAATCAGAATTGCATCCAGAGCATTTTGGACCGGGACGCTCTGTAAATTAATGGTGATTCGCTCTTTCAAATCCGGGGCGGTTACTAGATTGAGCCCGGTTTTTTTGGCCATGTTTTCGATCAATAATATTAATTTGGCATTTTTTGCTTCTACCGTTAGTAAATCATTGTTATAATCCACATTTAAAAGGCCTTGATCCACCTGAGTGATCCGGTAAACATTATTATCGTTAGTATATTCCAAATTATTGGACTGGGCGATAATACTCAAGGCAGCTTCAAAAGTAACTTTGGTTAGATGAATTGTAATTGTGCCGTTCACTTCATTGTCAATCAAAAAATTGGCGCCATTTTGAACCGCTAGGACCCTTAAAACATCTTTTACATCCGCATTTTTAAAATCGAGATCAATTAATTTCTTGGGTTGACAATAGGCGGATGAGCTAAGCAACCCTATTAACAAAATATTTAATACCCATATCAAACGAAACTTAAAAATATACAGCATATTTGAGCACCATTTTCAATTAATTAGGTTATCTTTTTATATATATAATATTCCCGCTACTATCAATACATCCTTCTCAAAGTGAAGCAATTTTTAATAATTGTTTATTTTTTCCACCATCGGTATTGCATTGACGATTATCACCATATATATCAATATTATTGACCTTTACCCTAGAACCCATACATACTTATTATCCCGGCTTGATCGCGATGGAAAGAAATTATTTTTTAGTCCCGGTTAGTATCAATTATTGCAGGAGATAAAGTCCTTTGAGCGAATTATAAAAAAATGATTATCATTATCTTAGTATACGGTTTAGTGATTGGAAGCTTTTTAAATGTCTGTATTTATCGAATACCCCATGGAATGTCTATTGTTTTTCCTCATTCTTTCTGTCCTAATTGTCAATCTCGGATTAAATGGTATGATTTGTTTCCGGTTATTAGTTACCTCATTTTAGGGGGCCGTTGCCGGAACTGTCGGACTTTCATCGGAATTCAATATCCGTTGGTTGAGATCTTTACAGCTGGTATTGGTGTAGGGCTATATTTTAGGTTTGGTTTGAATGCAATCTTTTTAAAATATATCATACTTTTTTGTTTATTGATTGTCATTGCCGGTATCGATTTGCAACACCGGGTTATTCCCAATATTCTATCGATCTCCGGTATGATAATCGGACTACTATGGGCCGTTCCTTATGGCGGCACGGATATATTTCATGCGGTACTGGGAATGGCCGTGGGGGGATTGATTTTATTACCGCTTGCTTACTTCTATCCTCAGGGAATGGGGATGGGGGATGTAAAACTATTGGCAATGATTGGTTCATTTGTGGGCGCCAAAGTAGTTTTAGCCGCATTATTCTGTGGTTCTGCCTTGGGGACAGTAATCGGGTTGATATTAATCGGGAGCAAAGTTATAACTCGTAAAACTCCGATTCCATTCGGGCCCTTTCTGGCTGTCGGGGCTCTTGTATCGGTAATTATCCTTAATTAACGGCAGTTTTGGAAAGAGGGGAGTGCGGCTTTCCTTTGAGAATGCGGAAAAACAGGATAAATGTATGAAAAAGTTTTTATTTATCAATAATAAGCATGGTTAAAGATCAATAAAACCTTTTCAAGCTTTGCATTAAGAAAGTTGACATAGGGCATCTCCGCGATTATAAATCTTTTCAGGAATGCCAAAAGTGCAAAACCCCTAAAATTAACTATAAAGTTTATTCAAGATTTACCGAATATTAATTTAGCGGGAGTTGTAAAAACAAATGCAGTAACTGCATGAGTTACTCCGACGTCAAATCTAAAATTATTTGGGAGGCGATTTGTTTGACTAAGACAGAACTTATTGACAAAGTGGCAGCAAAAACTAAATTAACCAAAAAGGCTTCTGCAAAGGCAATTGATGCAATGGTAGATGCAATTAAAGGCTCTTTGACCAAAGGCAACAAAGTGCAATTAATCGGCTTCGGCAGCTTTGATGTAAGAAAAAGAGAAGCCCGCAATGGTCGCAATCCGCAAACCGGTAATGTAATTAAGATTGCAGCCCGCAAAGTACCGGTATTTAAAGCCGGCAAAGCCTTAAAAGATTCTGTTGCCAAGCGATAAGTATTTGACAAAAGGCTAAAGGTAAACCCGCCTGAGATTTCTTGGACGGGTTTTTTGTATTCATATTTTACGATAGGGTAATCGAATTACTGTTTGGTTATTGCGATCTTCTTCGATCTGGAGATGCCCCAGCTTTTCCATATATTTGAGCTGGGTTGCGATGACATCGGCTTCTGCTCCGGTACAACGACAAAAGGTATTAATGATTTCATCGTAATTGATGGCCATCACATTATGTTTAACCAGCAGCTGCAAAATTTCATCGATTTCAATAACTAAACTCTTTGATTGCGACAAGCGGATGGAAGTCTCCTGAAGTCTTTGAATGAGACTGTTTATTAACGTAACGACAACAGCCGGACATTCCTTTAAATAATCCATGAAAAAGTTTTTATAAATTGCAATCAGTTCACAATCTTCCAAGGCAACGGCAGTCGCGGTACGTTTGTTTTCTTTTAAAAATAAGGCCATTTCTCCAAAGATATCGCCGGGATGCAACTCGGCCAATATCAGTTTCCCCGACTCACCCTCAATCGATATTTCAGCAGTTCCTTCTTTGATGATGAAAGCAACATTACCGGTGGTTCCTTCTTTAAAAATCACCTGATCTTTGGGGTAGTTGTGAATGGGAAAATTGATCATGGGATGATGGTGCCTCCATTTTCCATTTATTTATCGATAGGATTGGGAAACGATTTTTCCTTCCGCGCCATAATATAAGATCACAAAGCTGGTTTCATCACGAATCAAGCAGGAAGCCGTGTTGATGGAAGCTTTGACGCCAGGATAGAGAGTCTCTTTGACTTTGATAATTCTACTTTTATCAAGTACCGCATTTTTGGGAGCCGCCTCCAGGTTCAGCAGATACGTATAACCGACCGTTTCTTCTTGTTCTTGGGGTTGGTCCGCTGGGACTTCCGATTGGAGGATCTCCATTTCCGTCTCCGGTTCATTACTGGGTTTGATGGTAACTCCTACTTCTAATTCAGTAGCGGCGCCAAGTTTAGAGCCGATAATCCGGGCGGCAATACTTTCTCCGGCGCATATTTTCCCACCGACAATCCATCCCTTGCCGCCTTCCACCAATATTTTTTTACCGGCTGTAATTTGGCTATACATGATTGCTTCTTTAACGTTGATATTGCCTTTGGCGTTTACGGTAGCCCGATTAATAGTCTTGACTGTCAAATCCCCGCCACAGGTCAACACCGATTTATCCATTCCCTGGACTGTTCCGCGAATCGAAAGTTTACCACCGGCCGTAATATCGGAAGCGTCCACATCACCCATGATTACAATCTCACCTTCGGCATTGACAATAAAACCATTGGTAACATTGCCGTGGATTATTAAATTGCCCGGGAAATTAATATTCCCTGTTTTAAAGTCGATATCGCCACGGACTTCATGTACCGGCAGTACACTAATGGCATTGTTAACCATCGTTGGTTTACCGTTAGTAGTAGCTAGGATGCGGATTTCTTCCTGATCCCAGCGGGTATTCTTGCCCAGTTTGATGGGGCGTTCTTTCCCCGGCTCGGCTTTAACTATTTTACCCAAGACATTAATACCATCTTCGCCGTCGGTGGGTAAGATTTTTTCACCGACAACTTGTCCATCCATAGCTACCTCAAAGCTTTTAACATTGTGATAATCGACCCGTCCGTTTTCATTCTCGACTAAGCTGTCAAGATAAATTTTTTTTAAATCACTTAATTCATAAAGACTTTTAAGTTGAGTATCTTTACCGGGTACCGACGGTTTTCCTTTGGCGATCAATACTTCGACTGTCTTGCGCCGATCCAGGCAATTAACAAGTGCCTCTTGAATCAGACCATATCTGATATCTTGCATCTTAAGCGCAGCAACTGCGTCCTCCATGGTGGGCCATTTCCCATCTCCAAGCGGTTTTTCAATGACCATAAAGGCTTCCATCAGATCGAGAGAACACATGATTTTACAGTAACCATCCCGACTTTCCGACTCAGCAAGGGGTTTTGCTATTACTTCTTCAGCCATGGTCGTCCTCCATGAAGTTGTTATTTTAATAATAATTTAATCGCCTTTGGCCAAATTCCTTTTTAAAAAAGAAAATTACCCATTATATTTTTTATTGCCAAAGAAATATCAAATTTAAATTTAAAATATAAAAGCTGTCTCTAAAAAAGAGGCAGCCTTAGCTAAAAAAGAAATTATATTTAAATAATGGAGTGTATATTCAATTAAGGCAATATCATAGAGGCTTGATAAACGGATACCGATTGGTCTATCGAGAGGTTTTGATCCCATGAGGCCGGTGTAGCGTTGAATCCCGAACGTTCAATAGCCAACACGTGGGTATTGTTGTGGTCGGAAGGGAAAAGCAAAGCACTGGTAACCAGATAAACTACAAAACAGGCGGCCACAATACTTAAACGTCGAACCCAAATCATCCGATAAGAAGAAGGTAGTAAAGAATGGCCTTCTTCAATCAGCCGGGCATGAATGTTTTGAATGGAATTAAAATTAGTGGGTTCCTGAATTAAATTCTCCAGATAATTTTTTAAATGGAGTAACTCCTGGAACTCCCGGTCACATTCAGAACAGGTAAACAGGTGTTTTCGTATTTCCCGGGTTTCTTGCGGATCAAGTTCACGATCGATATATGATGAAATCAAATTTTGAACGTGTTGACAATTCATGCGTCAAGTGCCTCCTTGCCCTGAATATATGGGAGTAAGACCCGACGCAATATTTTACGGCCTCGGTGAATCCTGGAGCGCACGGTACCAATAGAACAGCCAAGAATTTGGGCGATTTCTTCATATGATAATCCTTGGATATCGCAAAGAATAACCGCTGAACGGTATTCGGTCGGTAACTCTGCCAAACCGTTTTGAATTTGTTGACCCAACTCCAGGCGGACTGCTTCCTGTTCGGGGTTGTTGGTCCAATCCGCAATCTCGGTCGGCTTTTCATTTTCCAGATGGGGACTGGGTTCATCGATGGAAGCAACTAACGGCCGGTTTTTTTTCTTGCGATAATGATCGATATAGAGATTATGAATAATCTGGTACAGCCAACGATCAAATGCAGTACCGGTCTCAAATTTATTAAATGCCTTGTATGCCCGATAAAATCCTTCTTGTAACAGATCTTGAGCTTCATAATGGTTGCCGCATAAACGAAAGGCGAATTGGAATAAAGGCTTTTCATAAGTCTTTACTAAGTCTTCAAAAATCGCAATCCGATCTTGAACGGCTTGGGCACCCGCAAACGTTTCAACAATTGTGTTCGACATCGGACTCACCTTCTTTTAATTTAGATGAATATTGTTCTATACCATTATACCAAATCTTTATGACACCGGAATAAACAATTTTTACTAATTTTAACATGAATTCGGCAAGTAACTTCAAAATCCTTTTAAATCAAGAATTTGCCGGATCGAGGTTTACGTTATCGGTTAAAAGGTTGATCGTTTTGCCGGTTGTTTTTGTCTAATTGTTGGGGACGGGCTTCCAATTTAACCTTAAATACTTTCAATGTGCCCTCTCGATAGATTAACAATTCAATCTCTTGACCAACCTTCGCTTTACTTACTGCTTTAATCACATCTTGAGGTTCTTTTATTTTTCCATGATTTACTTCTTTAATAATATCGCCATCCTGCAGACCGGCTTTTAGTGCAGGACTGTCGGGATAAACCTGGATAATGGCGCCTTCTTGGTTGGCAAGACCGTAATAATTGGCGATCCGATCACTTATCTCCGTTAAAGCAACTCCTAACCAAGGGGTAGCCGGGCGTTGCACCTTGCCTTTATCAATCAGGTCTTTAGAGATTTTCTTGGCTAAGTTTACCGGGATCGCGAAACCCAATCCTTGAGCGTTGGCAATAATGGCTTCGTTAATTCCGATAACTTTGCCCGAAAGATCGACTAAGGGACCACCACTATTGCCGGGATTAATTGCCGCGTCAGTCTGAATCAGGTAACCGCGATTATTGGGGTCATCAATCGAACGGCCAAGGGCGCTGATGATGCCGGCGGTTACTGTATCATGAAAACCATAGGGATTACCAATAGCGACCACCCATTGGCCGGGTACCAAACCGTCGGAGTCTCCCAAATCGGCAGTGGGTAAATTTTTGGCATCAATTTTAACGATGGCTAGGTCGGTTTGGGGATCGGTTCCGATAACCCGACCATTAAATTTTTTACCCCCCTGCAGGGTTACTTTTAAATTTTGAGCATTTTTAACCACATGTTCATTGGTTAAAATATAACCGTCGGGGCGAATGATAAATCCGGAACCGGCTCCGCGCACCTGTTGTTGTTGGTTGCCGAATATTCCCGGCGGGAAGAAATCTCGAAATTCCTCGGGTATTTCCGGTGTCGCGGTAACTACTGCAACAGTGTCAATGTAAACCACCGATGGGGCCGCCTTCTCGCGGGCACTGATGATTGAATTCGAACCCATTTGTTCATTTAGATAGGCGACTTTTTTGATCTGGGGTTGACTGGCCAAATTCTGGTCAATAATATTATTTCCGCGCAGCATTTTGGGCGCAATTCCCAAAAAGATAGCTGCGGTGAGTAGGGATGAGAATAATGCTATTCCCAGATAGGCCAAATATTTTTTAGCACTTTGGTTCATAGTAAAAACCTCCAATTAGGTTAAGAATAAAACAAGTAGGGATAGGTTCTCCACCCATTAACTAATTATGATAAACGCCTTGGTCAAAAAAAAGTTCCCGCATAAAAAGGAATCCTCCTGGAAAAAAGGAGGAATTTGGTACTTCGGGTGGAATATATGTGAAATATATAATTAGTTTCAAAAATATTTTGTAAATTTATAAGAAAGGTAAATCTTACTTTGGCTTTAAGCATGACTGGTTACGGTCGGGGAGTATTCTCAACGGAAGAATATTCAATAACCATCGACCTAAAATCCATTAATCACCGTTATTTGGAATTGTATTTTAAAATCCCGAAAGCTTATCAATTTCTTGAAGATAAGTTGCGCCGTGAAATAGCCGGTAAAATATCCCGCGGTAAAGTCGAAATATCATTGCTCATCGAGAATTTATCTCCTGCAGAGGTTCGGGTTGAATTAAACCAATCCATAATCACATCTTATCTCAAAGCCATTCGGGAACTGCAAAGCAATTATGCTATTGCGGGCGAGGTAGATATTTCAACGTTTATTTCCTTGCCGGAGATCTTTAAAACCTTGCAACCGGAGGAAGATCAGGAAAGATTAGTACAAATTGTTGGACAAGCCTTGGATATGGCGTTAAAATCATTGGTTGCCAACCGAAGACTTGAAGGTGACGGGTTATGTCAGGATATTCGTAATAAACTTCAGACTTTAGACAAATATCGGGTAGGGCTTTTGGGTCTGGCGTCACAAGTAGTCGCCACTTATCAAGAAAAGTTAACCAAGCGGATTCAGGAACTTACCTCAGGAGTCGACATTGATCCCAACCGATTGGCGACCGAAGTCGCTATTTTTGCCGATAAATCCGATATTACCGAAGAAACGGTTCGTATTGAAAGTCATTTAAAACAGTTTCAACAAATTTTTGATTCTAATGAACCAATTGGACGGCGGATGGATTTTTTAATTCAGGAACTAAACCGGGAAATTAATACCGTCGGTTCCAAGGCATCCGATATTAATATTGCACAACTAGTGATCAACTTCAAAGCTGAACTAGAAAAAATACGGGAACAGATTCAAAATATTGAATAGGAGGTGAAAAACATGGCTTTACCGAAACTGTCACTAGAAGAGAAGCGCAAAGCTCTCAAGAAGGCACAGGATGTAAGGAGTAAAAGAGCTAAAATTCGTCAAAACCTAAAAAAGGGTAAGACCAACATCTTGGAAGTACTTGCGAATATTAATGACGACGTGGTTGCCAAAATGAGAGTAGTCTATCTATTGGAATCATTACCGCGTATCGGCAAAGTAAAGACAAAAAAAATTATGAACGATATCGGTATTGATGAGACCCGTCGTATTCAGGGCCTCGGAAATCGCCAAAAACAAGCATTAATTGAAAGACTTGGCAGCAATTAAGAAGGGAGCCCTGAAGAAAAATAATGGATATCAAACTTATCAACATCGGGTTCGGCAATATTGTTTCCGCGAATCGAATTATTGCTATTGTTAGCCCAGAATCTTCACCAATTAAAAGAATCATCCAAGAAAGCCGTGACAAAGGGATGCTTATCGACGCCACTTATGGTCGTCGAACTCGGGCAGTAATCATAACGGACAGCGATCATGTAATTTTGTCTGCGGTCCAACCCGAAACAGTTGCTCACCGCTTAAATTCGAAAGATGCATCGATAGATCCGGAAGAATAGGAGAACTGTTTAATGCCGCGCGGTTTGTTGATTGTAGTCTCTGGCCCGTCCGGGGTAGGGAAAAATACTATTATCAGTAATTTATTTACTTGTTTATCTGACTTAAAATATTCTGTTTCTGCGACTACCCGGGAGCCGCGGCCTAATGAGATTGATGGTCAAAATTACTTTTTTTTGACGGAAGCTGAGTTTACTAAACGAATCGCAGACAATGCTTTTCTGGAGTGGGCCAAAGTTTATCAACATTATTACGGAACCCCCCGATCTTATGTTGAAAAAATGTTATCGAACGGGGTAGATTTAGCCCTTGACATTGATGTTCAAGGAGCTGCTCAAATTAAAAAAGCACTACCGGAAGCAATTTTAATTTTTCTTTCGCCGCCATCGCTATGTGAATTAAAGCAGCGGTTGATAGGAAGAAAGACCGAGCTGGAATCGGAGATCGAGTTGCGCCTCCAATATATTGAAACCGAGTTTCAAGCGGTGCCGTTGTATGATTATTTCATCATAAACCGTGAAATTGACTTGACATGTAGGCAAATTGAATGTATTATTCAGGCTGAGAGAATTAAAGTCAGTCGTCAGGAAACGAATTTTCTGGCTAAAATTTTACGCGCTGAATAGTGAATAAGTGAATAATCGAACAGCGGTTTTAAAGATTACATAAGGAGGATTAGACTTGATTTATCCGCCATTGGATGAACTTTTAACCCATGTTGATAGTCGGTACACTTTGGTTACTGCATCTGCCAAACGAGCCCGTAAAATACTTGAAGAAGAACAATCAAATGAAGAGAAGTCAAATAAAGCGGTTTCCAGTGCATTACGGGAAATTCATTCCGGCAAGATAAAAATCGAAGGAACCAAAGTAGGAATTAAATAATTAAGAATTAGTTCAAATCTCAGAGCCTTGTTACTCTGAGATTTTTGTTTTATAATGAAGCTAAAAATTATTTTAAAATGAGGTTTTTTGATGCTTTTATTTCAATACCTAGGGTTCTGGTTGATTAATGGATAAAAAAATTGCCAGGGTGCTGGTGGTCTCCCAGGCCCAAAATCTGGAGCGGCTATTTGATTATTCGATTCCTGAAGTTTTTCAGGTTGACATTCAGGTCGGAGCTAGGGTACTGGTGCCGTTTAGAAATCGTCCCAACCTTGGGTTTGTATGGGAATTAGCTGAAAATTCGGCGTTTAACGAAGTAAAGTCTATCCAGCAACTGCTGGATAATATACCGCTACTCGGGAGTATTCAATACCAGCTGATCAATTGGCTGGCGGATTATTATTTTTGTAGCCGGGCGGATGTTATTAAGCTATGTTTGCCGCCGGGGGCCAATTTGAGCCGGGAAATATTTTACCGGCTGGCAATCGATCATAGCAGTTTAGATTTGAAGTTAAAATTTTTCTTTCCCGAGGAGCAGGTAGCTACGGCAATGTCGTTAGTCGCTACCGGGATTAAGGCGGATTGGAACAGTAAGGAATGGCAGAACAAATTCGGCGCTATTCCGCAAATTTTAGAGTTTCTCATTCACGAGCAATTTCTTATCCCCAATCACCGGATTGCCAAACCCAAAACCAAGCCAAAAGTTTGTACACTATATCGCTGGTCCGTAGATAATGCTAATAGTGAGAACAGGAAAGGACAATCCCTAACCGGACGGCGAGTCCAAGAAGTTTTGCAGGGGGACCGCTGTCGGGACATGGGATTAACTGCCGCTGAATTATGCGCAGCGGCTGAAGTTAGTCTATCCGTTGTCAAACGGCTTTTAAAAGAAGGTCAAATCAGCTGTTTTGAAGTGGCGGAGCAGAGAAGACCGGCTGGATTGGAAGAAGTTGCCCCAATCGGTCGGGAAATTCAACTTAACCTCGAGCAGCAAGAGGTTTACCGGCAAATAACCGTTCCAAACCAGCAGCAATTATTTTTGTTACATGGTATAACCGGCAGTGGCAAAACCGAAGTTTATTTTAATGCGGCCTCTGAGGTGATCAACCGGGGCGGCCAGGTATTATACTTGGTGCCGGAGATTGCCTTAACTCCTCAAACATTGGAACGAGCCCGGAACCGGTTTGGCGACCAGGTCGCTTTGATCCATAGCAACATGTCGGATGGCGAAAGGTATGATCAATGGTTTCGGGTGAAGAATCATAGCGCAGGATTTGTATTAGGCGCCCGTTCGGCTGCTTTTGCGCCATTTGATCGCTTGGGATTAATCATCGTCGATGAAGAACATGAAACTACCTATAAACAAGAGGAGAACCCCAGATATCATATACGGCAAGTAGTCGAAAAATTAGCGGAATTGACCGGCGCCAAGATTATCTTTGGTAGTGCCACTCCTTCGGTGGAATCATTCTATTACGCGCAAAGCGGAAAATATCGTTATCTTCAATTAAAACAAAGATTCAACCATAACCCCCTTCCTGAAGTAACTATGGTTGATATGCGCGAAGAATTACATAACGGTAATCGGAATATTCTCAGTGCAAAACTTCATACGGCAATCGAAGAGAGCTTAGCGGGCGGCGATCAGATTATTCTTTTATTAAATCGCCGCGGTCACTCCACCTTTATTCTTTGCCGGGATTGTGGCTATACTTTGCGTTGCCCCGCCTGTGATGTAGCATTGACTTATCATACCCATGAAATGTCCTTGCGTTGTCATTACTGCGATTATCGCCGGCCGGTTCCGGATACCTGTCCTGAGTGCCACAGTACGCGTATTCGTTATTTCGGTCACGGTACCCAAAAGCTGGAAGAAGAGTTGGCTAAGGATTTTCCAGCAGCGCGGATTGTGCGCATGGATGTGGACTCTACCGCTAAAAAGGGCGCTCATCAGCAAATATATCACCAATTAACCTCCGGCGCGGTTGATATTTTACTGGGAACCCAAATGATCGCTAAAGGGCTAGATTTGCCGAGAGTGACTTTGGTAGGGGTGATTTCAGCGGATTCAACTTTAAATATTCCTGATTTCCGGGCTGCCGAGCGGACCTTCAGTTTGTTGACGCAGGTGGCGGGAAGAGCGGGCCGGGGTCAAAAGACCGGCCGGGTGATTTTTCAGGCTTATGATCCCGATCATTATTCATTACAGCGAGCCAAAGAACATGATTATCATGGTTTTTACCATGAGGAGATTAAGTACCGGGCCGACCTTCATTATCCCCCTTTTGCAGAATTGGTGAAGTTCGGTTTTAGCGGTTTGAATGAATCAAGCGTGAACCGAGCCGCTTATGAATTTTGCCGAATTGTTAAAGGTATCCAACAGCGTCTTATCAGTTCCAATGATCCTGCTTATTATATGGAAGTACTCGGACCGGGAGCGGCTTTAGTTCCAAAGATTCAAAATAACTACCGCTGGCAACTGCTGTTAAAAAGTAATCGCCCGGATTGGTTGGAAGCCATGGTGAAAGAAGCCTGGACCGAATATCAAAATCAGAAACATTCCGACGTTCGGGTTACTAAGGATCGTAATCCTTATTTAGTGGTATAATTTAATTGAGGTGTTTACAGTGACGGTTTTACCAATCGTAACTCAGGAAGACCCCATCTTACGTAGAAATGCTAAATTAATATCTAAAATAACCAAAAGGCACCGTTTACTAGTCCGGGATATGTTGGAGACGATGCATGATGCAAAGAACGGTGTAGGTTTGGCCGCACCCCAGGTTGGGATTTCAGAGCGNTTGGTCGTTATTGATATTCACAAAGGACCGTTAGTGCTGATTAATCCGCTGATAATCCATAGTGAAGGAAAAAGCCGGGATGTTGAAAGCTGTTTATCGATTCCTGATCGCAGTGGCTATGTTACCAGAGCCGAAAGAGTATCGGTCACCTATTTAAATACGGAAGGCAAGAAAATAACCCTCAACAGTGATGGGATATTAGCCAGGGTATTGCAGCATGAGATCGACCATCTGAACGGGATTCTATTCATTGATTATATTAATTGAGGTGTCACCGTGGCAATTTTGAAAATTTTAACTCAGGAAAATCCTATTTTGCGGCAAAAGGCCAAAGAAGTTGGTAAAATTACCAAACGCCAACGCATTCTGGTCAAGGATATGTTGGAAACGATGTATAATGCCAATGGAGTCGGATTGGCCGCCCCTCAAATCGGTATTTCCGATCGTTTAGTCGTCATCGATGTGGGGGAAGGTCCGCTGATTTTGTTCAACCCGCAAATAACCCGTTCTGAGGGTCTGAATAAGGATGTGGAAGGTTGTTTATCTCTTCCGGGTCGCAATGAATATATCATCCGCGCGGAAAAAGTGTTGGTTTCTTATATCGATTTAGCAGGCAAAAAGGTGACCATTAACGGAAATGGTTTATTGGCAAGAGCCCTTCAACATGAGATTGATCATTTGGAAGGGATTTTATTCATTGACCATTTGACGAAGGAGAATTAATTTGCGTATTTTATTTATGGGGACACCCTGTTTTGCCGGGGTTAGTCTTGAACATCTAGTTCAAAGTGGCCATGAGCTGCTTGGAGTTGTTACCCAGCCGGATCGTCCCAAAGGCAGGGGCATGATTTTACAACCATGTGAGGTTAAACAGATTGCTCTGAAACACCAGTTGCCCGTGTGGCAACCTGAAAAAGTTGCTACACCCGAGTTTTTAGATTTATTTCACCGTTTAAATCCCGATCTGGTAATAGTGGTGGCCTTTGGACAGAAAATTCCCACAGAGATCCTTTTTGGGCCCAAGTTCGGCTGTATCAATGTTCATGGTTCCCTGTTGCCGAAATATCGGGGTGCTGCCCCGATTCAATGGAGCATCCTAAACGGCGATCCGGAAACCGGGGTTACCACCATGTATATGGATGAAGGTTGGGATACCGGAGATCTGATTTATCAGGAACGGACCGCGATCGGACCGGATGAGAACTTTGCTTGTCTCTATGATCGATTGGCTGAGATCGGCGGTAGACTACTGGTCAAAACGGTACAGGATATTGCGGCTGGAAAAGCGCCCCGTATCAAACAAGATCCCAGTTTGGCTACGCTTGCCCCTAAACTGAAAGCTGAGCAACAACAGATTAATTGGTCCGAGCCCGCCAAGAAGATCCATAACTTGATACGGACCTTAGCCCCGCTTCCCGGTGCGGAAACTTATTTGAATAATGAACGTTTAAAAATAATGGAGACCCAAATATCCACCGATGGCTTCTGCCTCTATCTAGGCCCTAATCTGCAGGGAGGGAAAAGGGAACCGGGGACTATCTTGCAAGTAGTAAAAAAGCAAGGACTTTTGGTGGCTTGCGGTGACGGGCCGCTTTTAATCACTAAGATGCAACCGGCCGGTAAAAAGGTAATGTCTGCCTTGGAATGCGCAAATGGTCGTTGCTTACAATGTGGTATGCTTTTTTGCAAAGTGTAAAAATTATATCAAGGAGGACGAAGTTCAATGTTTTTTGACTGGACGTTTTTTTTGTTAATTCCTGCGGTTATTTTAGCGATTTATGCTCAAGTGAAAGTCAAATCGACCTTTAACAAATTTTTAGAGGTTCCCGCAGCTTCCGGACGGACCGGAGCTCAAGTAGCCCGTGAGTTGCTGGATCGTAATCATTTATCGGATGTTCCGGTGGAGTTAACTCCGGAAACCCTTTCCGACCATTATGATCCCCGTACCAGAGTTTTGCGGTTATCACCGGAGGTTTATCACGGCCGTTCGCTGGCTTCTTTGGGAGTAGCCGCGCATGAAACCGGACATGCCGTTCAACATTCGCTTGAATATGTTCCCTTAACTGTTCGTAATGCTATTTTCCCGATCGCCAGCTTTGGATCCAATTTAGGCTATATTTTGTTTTTTATCGGACTTATCTTTGGCGGCAATACTTTTCTGCTCGATCTAGGCATTATCTTGTTCAGTTTCTTCGTGTTTTTTACCGTCTTAACCCTGCCGGTGGAATTTAATGCCAGCAGCCGAGCGATGGTCATGCTCACTGATGGCGGTCATTTATCGCGCGGCGAAGAAGAAGCCGGGGCCCGAAAAGTACTGAGTGCGGCTGCTTTAACTTATGTTGCCGCTGCGGCAATGGCAATTTTGCAATTAGTAAGAATGTTATTAATCCGGGGCAACCGGGATGAATAGTAGTAACAGTAAAAGCAACGGCAACGGACGCCAAATGGCCCAACTGGTTTTAGATCGGGTTGAAACACGGGCCTCCTATCTTAACTTGGCGTTACCGCAAGTATTTAATGAGTACCCCGCTGCCGATGGCCGTGAAAAGGCCTTCTGCACTGAACTGACTTATGGTGTATACCGGCATCTTTATCAGCTTGATTATTTTTTGGGACGGCTGCTCAGCCGTCCTTTGGTTTCTTTAAAAATTCCGGTGAAAAATGTGTTACGGATTGCCCTCTATCAACTGATATTTTTACCGGATATTCCCGAACGGGCTGTATGTTTCACTGCGGTGGCCCAAATCAAGAATTCACGTTACCAAGGTTTAGCACCTTTAGTTAATGGAGTATTGCGGGCCTACTTACGTAACAAAGACCAGTTGAAACTGCCTGAATGCAATTCGGATTTGATGGAATATCTCGCACTGCAATATTCGCAGCCTCGCTGGCTGGTTGAACGCTGGCTATCCAGATTTGGAGCGGAGCGAACTGAACAATTATTACGGACCAACAATGAACAACCGCCATGGACTTTGCGGCTCAATCAACAACAGGCGCCGATTACCGATACTTTGTCAGCGCTACGGGAGGCCGGGGTTGAATATACCCCGGGTAAGTTGTTGGCGGAGGCGGTACATATAAAATCTCTGCCGATGGCTTTGGAAGAATTACCGTTGTTTCAAAGTGGGAGATTATTCGTTCAGGACGAAAGTTCAATGTTAGTGGCTCATTTGCTAAAGCCGCAACCGGGAGAGACCCTTGTCGATCTATGCGCGGCTCCGGGCGGTAAAAGTACTCATCTAGCTGAGCTTATGAAGGATCAAGGCAAAATATGGAGCATTGACGACCATCCCCATAAAATCGAATTGATAGCCCAAAATGCCCGGCGGTTGCAATTGCAATGCATTGAACCCCACCTAGCGGATGCCCGAGATTTTATGATTCCGGAGGGGATATTGGCGGATGCGGTTTTGGTGGATGCGCCATGTACCGGGACCGGAGTCTTGCGACGACGGATCGATGCCCGCTACCGCCGTAAACCCGAGGATATTCCCCAATTGGTTGCGATTCAACGGCAGATCTTGGATCATGCTGCCAAGCTGGTTCGCCCAGGCGGACGGTTAGTCTACAGTACCTGTACTCTGGAGCCGGAGGAGGATCAGGAACAAATCATTTGGTTTCTAGCACAACATCCGGAGTTTGAGGCGGTTGATTTTAGGCCATACTTACCGAAGACATTGATTCAATACCTGACCGAACCGGATCAAAAATGGTTAACCATTTTGCCGATACCGGACGGTGGTGATGGCTTTTTTATGTGCCGGTTAGAGCGAAAAAGCGATTAATTCGCGTGCGCTTTTTATAGATAATATCGATAATATTGAAGTTATTAGTGTTGCTATTACCTTGAACTGGCCAATTGTAGTTGAAGTAATGGCATTTTTTGTTTGGCAAGCGGTTTAGAAGAAAAATATTGGTAATATTGACGATAGCAAGCATTGGATAGAATTTTAGTAAAGAAAAAGCGATCTGGCTTGAAAAATCAAAAGAAATAAAATAAAATTAAAGCTGGGGCGGATGTTTGGATTCTTCACGACTAATAAGAAATAAAGATCCGGATGTTTCACGCAAAGCCGCCAACCAAACCATTAAAAGTTTTTCCTTCCTTTGTGTTCTTAGCGTCTATGTGCGGGATATCGGTACTTTTTGCAAAGGATAAGGATGCAACTGGCAACAGAAAAGGAAATCAATCAATGAACATCAAGAAGTCAATTTCTAATGATCAGCAAAGTAAGGTAGAGACAAAAACAGGGATATGGACAGAAATAGGGAGAGAGAGATTTACCAACCTGTTCCGGCGTTTTACATATGATCGCGACTTCAAACTATTTTTGATTGTCGGTTTGTGTAGCGGGATTGCCGGGGGTATCAACTCCACCATCTCCAACAATTTTTTAAGTGATGTTTATAAATTATCAACTACCGCCAGAGGTTTGGTGGAGTTTCCCAGAGAATTACCGGGCGCTTTGATTATGGTTGTGCTCGGTTTGTTTGCGTTTTTGGGGGACATCCGGATGGCAGCAGTGGGAATGCTTACTGCCGCCCTGGGAATGCTTGGCTTGGGGCTTTTTTCACCTACATTTGCTGTTATGTTGGTATGGATGATGATTTTAAGTCTGGGTACTCACATCTTTATGCCGCTGGCTCCGGGTATCGGAATGACTCTTTCACGCAAGGAAGAGTATGGTGTCAGGTTGGGACGTTTCAATGCCTATAACCTGGTGGCGACGATTATTGGTTATGCCATTGTTTGGGCTGGTTTTAAATACTGGGGACTTAGTTATCGGTGGGCATTTGTCATTGCTGCTGTTTTTTACGTGGTAGCCGCGTTCTTCCTTAAAGCCATGAGTTTCCAAAAGCCGGCTGTAAAAAAAGTGCGATTTATTTTTCGTAAGCAATACCTGTTGTTTTACGGCCTTAATGTGGCCAACGGGGCTAGAAAGCAAATTTTTCTTACCTTTGCGCCTTGGGTATTGATTCAGTCTTACCATATGACTCCGCCGGTATTTGCCGTATTGGGGCTGATCATCGCGATAGTAAGTATCTTAACCAGGACCATCGTGGGAAATGCTATTGATATCAAAGGTGAACGATTTGTGCTTTCGGTAGAGGCGGTATTTTTATTCTTAATCTGCATCGGTTATGCTTTTGCAGCTGATTTCTTCACTCCCGGCATTGCGGTGATTATTATTGCGGGCTGCTATATTATTGACAATTCCATGAGCGCTGTGGAAATGGCGCGGTCGACTTATTTAAAGAAGATTGCGGTGGAACCGGAAGATGTCACTCCAACCTTATCGGCAGGTACCAGTTTCGATCATGTGGTTTCCATGACAATTCCCTTTTTTGGGGGATTATTATGGGCGAGTCTGGGATATAAGTATGTATTTTTGGCAGCCGCCCTGATTGCCCTGATTAATCTAATAATGTCCAGAAGAATTAAGATTGCCGAAAATTAAAGCGACTATCGGACAAAAAATAGAAGGGAGCTATACGCCAATGAAAATCAGGATTTTTTGCTTATTAATCATTAGTTGGTCCCTGATGACTGCGGCTGCAGCTTACGGAGCGGAGTTACAACCCGGCATCATCAAAGGCGATAATGTCAATCTTCGTTCCGGACCGGGATTGGACGATCATATCATCTCGGTATTGCAACCGGGATTGGCAGTTACCGTTGTGGATGAATCGGCCGCCTGGTTTATGGTCCAACTCCCCGATGGTCAAACGGGTTGGGTTTATCGTCAGTTTATTCAAACGGACGGGGCGGATTCACAGGAAAATCCCCCGAAGTTTACAGTGGATATGATGCTTGATTATGCCCGGAGCCTTTTGGGAATCCACTATCGATATGGTGGAGATTCACCGCGCGGTTTTGATTGCTCCGGTTTTATTGTATATGTGCTGGCCAAATTCGGCGTCAATTTACCTCATGAGGCTGCTCTACAAATGGACACAGGCGAGCAAGTAGAGACCAGGGAAGATTTAATCCCGGGAGATCTGGTCTTTTTCAAGACAATGGGGTCTAGAACTGTAAACCATGTTGGAATTTATCTGGGTGATAATTGTTTCATTCATGCCGCATCCGGCTTCGGCGCGGTACGGATTAGTCCACTTGACAGCGGTTATTATTTTTCGCGGTATGTGGGTGGGCGCAGATTGTCGATGTTCATTGACGCATATAAAATATGACTTTTATTCCAATTCAGCGTATACTATAATGAAAACACTCAAGCGAGTGTTTTTTTATATCAGTCGGTCCCAAATAATATAATTGTGGGGATATGGTGATGAGAAAAGTTTTAATTGTGGATGATACCAAGAATATTCGCACCTTACTAACCATGTGTCTGGAAGCAGAGGGTTATCAGGTTACGGCTGCCGGCGATGGCAAGCAAGCCTTAGAATTATTGCAGCAAAACCAGTTTCATTTGGCGTTTTTAGATATTAAGTTACCCGAGCTACCTGGAACTGAAGTTTTGCGCAGGGTCAGAGAGCTTGGAATTGATGTTCCGATCATCATCATGACTGCTTTCGCCACGGTCAAAAATGCAGTTGAATGTACCAAACTTGGGGCTGTTGTATATCTGCAGAAACCTTTCACCGCCGAGAAAATACGTCGTGTAATCCAGGAGATTTCCGATGGCGAATCAGCTGATGCCGACAGTATTGAAATATTATTATCCGATGCCAAGAAGCTATTGGCAAATTGCAAATATAATGATTCTTTTCAACAATTAAAAAATGCTTTGGCCCTTGATCCCGGTTGTGGAGAGATTTATCGGCTGATCGCGGCGGTTTATGAGGCGCAAGGCGAGTGCAAACAGGCCGAACGGTTTAAGCAAATCGCCAAACAGTTTGAAGAAGGATAACGTCTAGAATGGAGTAGTTTGTAGTGATGAATATCCGATTCTTACAATCTAAAATCAGCTTGCGTTGGAAAATCCTCTTTGGATACTTGGTTATCGCCGGGTTTCTTCTAGTGACCGGTGGTTGGGCCATATATAACTTTATTCGTTTGAATCAAGCTATTAAGGATATCATGGTAGCTAGTTACCGCAGCGTGGTAGCTTCTCAGAAAATGATTGAAGCTTTGGAACAACAGGATAGTGCCGCATCACTTTTGTTACTCGCGGATGCCGACTCCGATAACATCAATCGTTTTTTAACCAACCAGCAAGAGTTTAGTAAATGGTATACTATTGCAGAGGGTAACGTCACTTTTAAAGGGGAAAGCGAAACCTTACACCGGATCAAAAGAGACTATAGTCTGTATCTAATCGATTTTCAAAGACTCCAATGGATGGCTTTTCGTGATAACTCCGGGAAGGTCAACGATTTTTATCTAAACCGGTTATTACCGCAGTTTGCTAAGACCAAACAAGCCTGTTATGGATTGCTTAATATCAACCAGAGCCATATGGTAAGGGCTGATAATCGCGCCAAGTCCGATGCTCAAGAAGCAATTTTTTCAACCACCCTGGTATCGATCTTAGCTTTACTTCTGGCATTACTATTTGGCTACCGGATTTCAGCCGTAATTATCACGCCTACCTTAAAATTGACCAAGCAGGCTAAAAGAATCGGTGAAGGTTGTCTGGATGAAACCATTGAAGTGGAGACCAAAGATGAAATAGGCCGTTTAGCGGAAGAGTTCAATCGGATGACCTTGCGCTTACGGGAGTTTGATAAGCATAATATTGAAAAGTTAATCGCCGAAAGACGGCGGGCCAATGCGATTGTGCGGAGTATCCCCGATCCATTGATCGTAGTTGATGCGGACTACCGGATTATTGCCATTAATTCTTCGGCTGAAAAGTTATTTGCCATCAAAGAAAAACAAGTTAAAGGCATCCACATTCTGGAGGTAATCAATAATGAAGCCATCTTTAACGCTTTGAAAGAAAGTGCGGGGACTCATTTACCGGTCAAGGCAACCACGATGGATTCAGCGATGACCTTGACGGTAAATAACGTGATTCGTTATTATTTATTGGAGTCAACTCCGGTAGATGATAAAGAGGGAAATTTAATCGGAATGGTTGTTTTCATGGGTGATGTGACCCAGTTGATGGAGATTGATCGTATCAAATCCGACTTTGTCTCCACAGCTTCCCATGAATTTCGGACGCCACTGACCTCAATCACATTGAGCGCCGGATTACTCCTGGACGGAACAGTCGGTATCCCGAATGAAAAACAGGCTCAATTGCTTGAAGTCATTCAGGAGGATTGTAATCGTTTAAATAATCTAGTCAGTGAGTTACTGGATCTCTCCCGGATGGAGTCGGGTAAAATTGTCATGCGCAAAGAGGACGTGAGTCTTGTTAATATCATTGATGCTTCGTTAAAACCGTTGTGGATACAGTTGGATGACGGACAGATAACTTTGGAGAATAAGACCCATTCTAAGGCTTTACCAATGGTAAGGGTAGATATATCCCGTATTGCTTGGGTTTTTAGTAATATTGTTTCAAACGCCATTCGGTATACTCCGGAAGGAGGATGTATCGTGATTGACGCCGATGTTAAAGATGCCTGGATTTTAGTTTCAGTGAAAGATACTGGAATCGGTATCCCGAAAGAATATCAGACCAAAATTTTTGATAAGTTCGTCCAAATCAAGAATAATGATCAATACACCAGTGGAGCGGGTTTGGGGCTTGCAATTGTTCGTGATATCATCAAGGCTCACGGTGGCAAGATTTGGGTGGAAAGTCAATTGGGAGAAGGCAGTACTTTCTGGTTTACGATTCCGGTAGCAGAAAATTGATAAGGCGGTTTTTATGAAATTTAAGGCAAAAATTTTATTGATTGAAGATAATAAAAATATCAGTTTGGTTGAAAAGATTTGCCTGGAGGCCAATGAATTTGAAGTAGTATTGGCAGAAGACGGCATCCGTGGCCTGGAAATGGCTATTAATGAAAGGCCGGATCTGATTTTACTGGATATTATTATTCCCAAAATGAATGGTTATTTAGTGTTGGAAGCTTTGCAGAATCATAACGCCGGTTATAATATCCCGGTGCTGGTTACCAGTGCCAAAGCCCAGGTTGACGATTTAAAACATGCCCTTGATTATAAAATTCAAGGTTATTTGGTTAAACCTTTCACCAGCCAGCAGTTGCTGGCAAAGATTCATGACATTCTAAAATTGTAATCAATACTGGCCATTGATAAAACGATCCATTAAAGTAAACCCGTCCTCAATATACAACCCGCTTTGTTTGGCGGTTTCCTCATCAAAGTTCCTGCAGCGTCTCGAAGTTTCCTGATTTGAATACCGATAAATGACGAATGGCACCGGATCCGACACATGAGTTTTTAGGGTCAGCGGGGTAGGATGGTCCGGTAATAGCATAATTTTAAAATCTTCAGTAACTCTGGGCATTTCTTTTAAAAGAAACTCTAACGCTTCCGAGTTGATCCTTTCAATCGAGAGAATTTTATTTTCAATCTCCCCTCGATGTCCCGCTTCATCCGGCGCCTCAAAATGAAGATAAATAAAATCCTGCCCTGCTTTAAAAGCATTCAAAGCCGCTTCGGCTTTCCCTCTAAAGTTAGTATGCACATTTCCGGTAGCCCCCGGCACATTGATCACTTTTAATCCGGCGCATAACCCCAGACCTTTCGCTAGATCAACCGCTGAAATGACTGAACCTTGCAATTGATATTTTTCAGTAAACGATTTGAGGGCGGGTTTTTTACCCTGACCCCACAGCCAAATCGAGGTTGCCGGACGCAAACCCTTTTGGATCCGGGCTTGGTTGATGGGATGATTTTTTAAAATGTTGATGCTCTGTTCCATCAGGCCTAATAACTGAGCCTCGCCATCCCCTTTAGGTAAATGGGAAGTGATTGGACGATCCGAGATATCATGGGGCGGTGTTAGTTGACAATTGACGGGTCCACCGTGCCAAACCATTAAATGACGGTAACTGATACCGGGATAAAAAGAGAAGGTAGCGGTATTCAGTGATTTAGCAATATCCGCCATCAAAACTTTGGACTCGGCGGTAGAAATTTCATCGGAGCTATAGTCGATCATAGTTTTATCATGATAGAACGGTGCATCCGATAAGGTCACCAAATTGCAGCGGAAAGCCACATCGGTTGGTTTTAGATCGATCCCCATACTGACTGCTTCAAGAGGAGAACGCCCGGTATAATAAATATGGGGGTCATAACCCATCACCGAGAGGTTAGCCACATCGCTGCCGGGTGGCAGGCCGGTCGGAACAGTTTTTACAGTACCCAATTCTCCCAAGCTCGCCAATCGGTCCATGGCAGGCTTTTGGCTGACTTGCAACGGGGTCTTGCCATTTAATTGCGGGACGGGGTAATCCGCCATTCCATCGCCCAAAACGACTAAATATTTTATTGTCTCCACCGCCTAGCTATTTGGTAACTTTGATATTTCGCAAACAAAAATAATTATACCATTGGCAATCGGAAATTGGGAAATATAACATTAATTTAACAACTATTTTACATGAATGAGTGGTTGCGTTATTTTGGCAAATCCGGATAATGGAGCGCTATTGTAAATCTTGCTATTATCAAAACAATCAAACTGGATGAAATTATTCGTTTTTATAAGCCTGCTTATGATAATCAACCTTGAATGGCAGGATTTTAATGTTTTTAAACCTTTTAGCTGGTTTTTGACCGTACAATGATTTTGCTTCCGCATTTAAACGATGGTAAATTAATCTGGATGTTCTAAAAACGCCTAATTTCTAATTGAAAACGGGGGAACCAATCTCCTGGGGGTGAATGAATCTCGATTAAAACATCGAGCTTTAAGGGTGAACTCTTTAACCCTAACCCGTCAGCTAACCTCGTAGGCGTCGAAGAGAGGCAAATGGTTTTAAGTCTAAACTTTTTAGTTGAAACTACACCATGGGACTCCCTGGTTGTAGTTTTTTTATTTATATAAACTAAATGGGGTGCAATCATGAGTTGGTTAAAAAGATTATTAATTGGAAAGCCATTAGAGAATGAAGCGCTTAAAGATGAGAAATATAGTGTCTTTTGGGGATTACCGATTCTTGCCAGCGATCCAATCTCGTCGGTAGCTTATGCTACTGAAGAAATTTTATTGGTATTGGTACCGGCGATCGGTGTATTGGCCTTCCATCCGTTAACATGGATATCGGGCGCAATCATTTTGCTATTGGCGATATTAACATTCTCGTATCGTCAAACGATTCACGCCTATCCCAATGGTGGCGGCGCCTATGTGGTTGCTTCCGATAACTTGGGAAAATATGCCGGAGTGGCGGCTGGTTCTGCTTTAGCCTTTGACTATATATTGACTGTGGCGGTAAGTATTGCCGCGGGCACCGCAGCGATCACTGCTTTGTTCCCTGCGTTATTCTATCACCGAGTGGCAATTTGCTTAATTTTATTAGTGCTGTTGTTTATCGGAAATTTGCGTGGTATAAGGGAGTCAGCCAAGTTATTCGGAATTCCGACCTATTTGTTTATCTTTCTGGTAATTTTAATGATTATCTATGGTGTCATTAAAGTGAAATTTTTGGGATATGTACCTCCGACACCGGTCATTCACCTAAAAGGGGTAGTTGAACCGATTACAATTTTATTGATTATCAGGGCTTTTTCATCCGGGTGTACCGCCCTTACCGGAGTTGAAGCCGTGAGTAACGCGGTTCCTAATTTTAGAGAGCCCACAGTCAAACACGCCCGCTCTGTGCTACTACTGCTATCTTTATTTGTCTTTCTGCTTTTTGTGGGCGTTTCATTGTTGGCCAATATCTTTCACGTGGTCCCTGCCGTAGGGAAAACAGTACTTTCGCAGATCGCGGCGGAGATCTTTGGTCGTCATAATTTTATCTATTATCTTTTCCAGTTTGCCACTACCTTAATTTTGACTCTGGCTGCCAATACCGCTTTTGCAGGTTTTCCATTACTCTTTTCCGTTATGTCGCGGGATGGTTATGCCCCCCGGCAATTGTCCTTCCGGGGTGAACGATTGAATTTTTCCAATGGAATTGTTGTCTTAACTGTAATCGCTGGAATGTTACTGGTATTATTCCGCGGCGATACTCATCGTTTAATCCCTCTTTATGCGGTGGGAGTGTTTATCTCTTTCACGCTATCTCAGTCAGGCATGTTTATGAAATGGATCCGTTCCAAAGAACCGGGTTGGGTTTATAAAGCGATGATCAACGGTACCGGCGCTGTTGTTACTTTTGTTACAGTAATCATCATTGGTTCAACCAAGTTTATTCATGGGGCCTGGATTGTGATATTGGTGATTCCGATTATCATGGCCACTATGCTTAAGATCAAAAGGCACTACCAGGCTGTGGCTGAACAATTACGATTACAGCCGGAAGAATTAGAAAATCTTGACCTTTCAAAGGCTACCTATAGAAACCATGTAATCGTGCCGATTGAAAGCGTTAATAAAGCAAGTATCCGGGCGCTTCGCTATGCTAAGACCATTTCCGATAATGTTGTGGCTTTTAATGTTGCTATTAACGAAGAAGCGGAAATGAAATTTAAAGAAAAATGGAATTTCTTACACACCGATATCCCCTTGATTGTAAAATATTCACCATACCGGAAGGTGGTATCGCCGCTACTTGACTTCATTGATTCCTATGAGGAACACAATTACACCCGGGGAGATATGATTACGGTTATCTTGTCGCAATTTTCGGTGCGGGCGTGGTGGCAAGTTGCACTACACAATCAAAGTCGCTTCTTTATCATGAAAGATTTATTAAAACATAAACATATTGTGATAGCCACCATGCCGCTCCAATTAAAGCAAGATCAAGTGGTCTTAGAGAAAAAACGCAAAAACGAAATGGACCAACGTGAGGCGGAACAGAAATTACCGAAAAATTAATATGAAATTGCCAAAGCAACTATACTGAAAGAACGTTTGAATGGTATTCCTAACCGAATAAATTTTTTCCTGCGATTGCCCCGGTGCCTACCGGGGCTTTTGTATTTAAATTGGACAAACTAATAGATAGGCGCAGGGCTAAGCCATGTAAACTTTAACATTTTATTAAAATAAATCTATTATAGCTGGATTTTATAGCGCAATCCATAGCCGGCAATAAGAATAGTCGGTTTCGTTAAAACGTAAAACTAAATCCGTAAGATAAATGGGGCATTTACTAATTTGATTGAGATATCAAGACGCATTTTGATTATTTGCGCCTGCAAATATCGGATACTCAATTGACAGGGTAAGTAGAACTTTTGCTCCAAAAGGGAAATGGTGGTAGATTGAATTGAATATTTTCAATTTGCCTAATTTCTTTAAAAGAAAACGGGGGAACCAATCTCCGGGGGGTGAATGAATCTCGATTTACATCGAGCTTTAGGGGTAACTCTTCTACCCTAACCCGTCAGCTAACCTCGTAGGCATTGAAGAGAGGCTAATGGTTGCAGTAAAACTACACCATGGGACTCCCCAGGTGTATTTTTTATTGAATTAAATTGTGAAAAAACTTTTGACTTTGGGTTATTCGTTGGATTTAAAAATTTATTGGGGTGATCTGAAATGATGAATTGGCTTAAAAGATTTTTGATCGGAAAGCCTTTGGAAAATGAAGCGTTAAAGCATGAGAAATATTCGGTGTTTTGGGGCCTGCCTATTCTCGCCAGTGATCCAATCTCATCCGTAGCTTATGCCACAGAAGAAATCCTTTTGGTTTTAGTACCGGCTATCGGTGTATTGGCTTTTCATCCGCTGACCTGGATATCTGGGGCTATCGTGATGCTGCTGGCAATCTTGACTTTTTCTTATCGACAAACCATCAAAGCTTATCCTTCCGGTGGTGGCGCCTATATCGTAGCCTCCGATAATCTGGGGCAATATGCCGGAGTGATTGCCGGTTCGGCTCTGGCCCTTGATTATATATTAACCGTAGCTGTTAGCATCGCGGCAGGAACAGCTGCCATTACTGCATTATTTCCGGCTCTTTTCCAACACCGGGTTGCTATCTGCTTAGTCATCTTAGTTTTTTTATTCATCGGTAATCTACGCGGCATCAGAGAGTCCGCCAAAATATTTGGATTACCCACCTATGCCTTTATATTATCGGTACTTGCTTTGATCATAACCGGAATTATTAAAGTGAAAGTTTTAGGGTATGTTCCGCCGACACCGGTAATCCATTTAAAGAGTGTGATCGAACCCATCACCATCTTATTAATTTTGCGGGCATTTGCATCCGGTTGTACTGCTTTAACAGGAGTTGAAGCGGTCAGTAATGCAGTTCCCAACTTTAGAGAACCCACCACCAAACATGCCCGGTCGGTTTTATTACTCCTTTCGATCTTTGTGTTCATTTTATTTGTAGGGATTTCATTACTAGCCAACCTTTTTCATGTAGTACCGATAGAAGGAAAAACGGTACTCTCCCAGATTGCCGCCGAGGTGTTCGGTAGCCGAAATGTGATGTATTACTTCTTTCAGTTTGCGACGACTTTAATTTTGGCCTTGGCGGCTAATACCGCGTTTGCCGATTTTCCGATGCTGTTCTCAGTAATGTCGCGGGATGGTTATGCTCCCCGGCAATTATCGTTCCGTGGGGAACGTTTAAGCTTTTCCAATGGGATCGTTGTATTAACTTTGGTTGCCGGTTTATTGCTGGTTTTGTTTAAGGGAGATACCCATCGGCTCATTCCTCTCTATGCGGTAGGAGTCTTTATCTCTTTTACCTTATCCCAGTTTGGGATGTTTATCAAATGGACCCGTTCCAAAGAAAAGGGCTGGGTTTATAAAGCGGTGATTAACGGGACGGGCGCTATAGTCACTTTTGTTACCGTAATCATCATTGGTTCGACTAAGTTTATTCATGGAGCTTGGATTATTATTGTGGTAATCCCGATCTTGATGGCCATTATGATGAAGATTAAAAAGCATTATATGGCAGTGGCTACTCAATTAAAACTTCAACCGGAAGAACTGGAAACATTAGATCTTTCGAAGGCTACCTATCGTAATCATGTAATCGTCCCAATTGAAAGTGTCAATAAAGCAAGTGTCCGGGCGCTTCGTTATGCCAAGACTATTTCCGACAATGTGGTGGCTTTTAATATTGCGATTAATGAGGAAGCAGAGGTCAAATTTAAAGAAAAATGGAATTTTCTACATACCGATATCCCCTTGATTGTCAAATATTCTCCATACCGGAAGGTGGTATCGCCGCTACTTGACTTCATTGATTCCTATGAAGAACACAATTATACTCGGGGGGATATGATTACGGTTATCTTATCGCAATTTTCGGTGCGCGCTTGGTGGCAAGTATTCTTGCACAATCAAAGCCGATTCTTTATTATGCGCGAACTTTTAAAACATAAACATATCGTAATCGCGACCATGCCTTTACAATTAAAAAATGATGAAGTCGTTTTGAAACAGAAGTGCCGGAGGTAATCGCAGGCTGTTAGCGTTGACACAAATTAACCTAAGTCTGCGTAGCAATACCGTGGCTTGACAAGTGCTCAAAATAGGTGGTATATTTAAAATTACAAAAAAAATCCAACGGCATCTAGAGCGGTGGAGAGAATCCGCCTGATGAAACCTCGGCGACCCTATGGAGGTACTACTATTGAATCAGCATTTGGACTTAACAAAAGAAGTTTTATTATGTGATGGCGCGATGGGCACCATGATCCAAAAAACCGGAGTTTTAAAACCGGGTAATGCGCCGGAATTACTTAATTTAACCCATCCCGAAATTATTGCCGGTATTCACCGTTCCTATATCGAAGCTGGTTCCCGGTATATCGGTTCCAATACTTTTGGAGGCAACCGAATTAAGTTGGAAGCTCATGGGTTGACTACCGACAAAACACGGGAAGTCAATTTCGCCGGTGTCAGGATCGCCAGAGAAGCGGCCGCTTCCACTGCCGGAAATTCCGGTGTTTTGGTAGCTGCATCGCTGGGCCCTACCGGTAAAATGATGGATCCTTTGGGAGACTTAACTTTTGAAGCTGCTTATGAAACCTTTCATGAACAATGTATAGTTTTCGCTGAAGCCGGGGCAGATATCATCACCGTGGAAACTATGAGCGATCTTCGGGAAACGAAGGCCGCTGTCCTAGCGGCATTGGCAGTTAATTTACCGGTAATCGCTACCGTGAGTTTTATGGAAAACGGCAGACTTCTAACGGGACAAACTCCGGAGATGGTGGCTGCAACTTTATCCGGGTTTCCGCTGCTCGCTTTAGGAACAAACTGTGGTTTATCGGCAGCCCTTTTAAAGTCCATTACCGAAAAGCTGGTTGCTTTTTCCCAAAAACACGTGATTGTGCAACCAAATGCCGGTAAGCCTTCACTGATGGATAATCAGACTGTGTATCAAGAATCAGCTGAGGAGTTCGCGAATGCTTGTCTGGAATTGGTCCGGAATGGAGTAAGGATTATCGGCGGTTGTTGCGGCACTTCACCTGAACATATCCGGTTGCTGCGAAAGTTGTTGGATTACGAGGATTTTTCTTATCAGCCGCCGCAAGCGCCTGATTATTTGGTGGGGAAGAGTTCAGTGACGAATATCGCTACAGTCGGCGATCACAAAGCGGTCTGGAGGGTATCGTTTGGTCCGGGCGAACCGTTATGGGAGGATATCCGTAAAGGAAACCTTGAACCTTTTACCGATCAATTACTGGAGATTGATCCCGACCAGTATAGCCGGATCGAACTGGATGGTTTGGGTTTGACCGAAGCGGACTTGAAGTTCTTTCAAGAATTAGTAACTATTGTAACCACATATTGGCCGCACCCCATCAGCGCAAAACTGAATTCGGACTTATTGATCAAAGCGCTTTTAACCGGTACTTCCGGAAGAGCGCTTGTAATTGCTCCGGCTAAAAACAGCCAACTTATCAAAACTATCGCCCAGTTTGGAGGTATTTCTCAAATCGCAAAATAAATTTTGATAATTGAGCATAATTGGTTTCCCTCTGGAACAAAATATGATAGGACCTATATTTAACTGGTATTTTGTAAGGAGGGAAGAATATGTCAAAAGGTGCTTTGGCAATTGTGGCAAACTCCAATCAGCCGTTACAAAAATCAAAACCCCGTTATACCGAAGCTGAGAACCAAATATTGTTTGAATCCTGGTGGAATCCTCAGCGGAGAAGAGAACTGGTGGGTCAGTTGGGGCGGAAGATGAGCGCCTTGCGCAGTCAGTTCTGCAGGCTATTAAAAGAAAAATGCCTAACTAATCAAGAATATTACAATATCATGCAAACTAAATATACATCAGGTATCGGAGCAGCTCCCCGTAAGCGAAGTCGGGAACTCAAAGATATCGATCGCACCATTATCGAAACCTTTTGTCGGCATCAAGCGTTAGGAAATTCCCGTACCCAGGCCTGTGAGGAATTACAACAGAAATTAGGCAGCCTATTTACTCCAGCTGCGTTAAAGTTGAGGTTTTATCGGTTAATTAAACGTTTTCAATACCAAGAGAGTGACTTAATCAAAATTGGCCAAGAATTATTGGGTGAAGTCCAAATTGCCAATGAACCGGTCCAAGTGGAGAATACTCAAGTTTGGGTTGCTTCAAAAGACCTAATAAAGAATGATGTATCACCGGAAGTCCCCAAGAACAATCAATCGCAGGATAACTCGATCTTTTACCAACTTTCAGCGTTGCCCGATAGCATTGAGCATCTGGAGAAACGTTTATTCGAAATTGAACAAAATCAAAGGCATCAACTGGATCTGCGAGGATTCATCGAGCATTTATTGGCAGTGGAACGTGATATCAAGCGTGAAGATAAACTCATGGAAGAATTGCAGCGATTGATGGATGAAAATGAACATTTGAAGGGTATGCTGGCTAAGGAACTGGAACGCTTGAAGAAACGAGAAGATGAACTAGCCGGCGTTTTTAAAATGTTGGATACCATGTTATCAGATTTTATGCGTTTGGAAAGTGTCTCAAAGCTCGCATCTTTGGGCGATTTTATGCATCGCTTGGAGATTACCGTCGATCAATTCGGTAATGTTTTACAGAGCCGGCGGCTTAATACATGATGAGCCAGCAAGTCAGCCGTCGGCTGATACAAGATAGAGCCAGCCGTCGGCTGCTTAATACGCGAATAGAAGATAGAGCAGCCGGCGGTTAATACATAATGACTTGACGAAGTCCGTAACCAATTAAAGAATCACTTGACTGCCGTGGCGATAGATGATACAATATTGGTTGTCTCACTTGAACGGGCAGTAGCGCAGCTTGGTAGCGCACCACCTTGGGGTGGTGGGGGCCGTGGGTTCAAATCCCGCCTGCCCGACCAGTCAATAATGTTTGTGTAGTCTTTACTGCACAAACTTTTTTTGTTTTACATTAAATATGAATGTCGCTATCCATATCTATGAATTGTTCGACCCTAACCGAATGGTTTCAGTAAATTTGATAAAATTGCTCTTTATAAACGAAGGAAATATCAAATTTAGATGGAAGTATTTCTAAATATGCTTTTTAAACTTGAATCCGGCAAGTAACCCCAAAAACCTCAGTCGCATTTAAACTTGCCGGATTCAAACAATGAACCCGATCCGGCCAATTTTTCTGCGTCATCGCAGAAAAATTGTCACTTACTTGCCGGATCGAGGTTA
>WSSedL1CaDRAFT_10000196_pt1 | contig 41815 bp, 30 predicted proteins | sample WetSurSL1Cattail_FD_9464 | JGI IMG/M metagenome (IMG submission 9464)
GGCTTACAAATTGCTTGAGCGGAATGCGGTGAAAGTCGCACGTTCCGTTCTGATGGGAGTGAGACCCGGCGACGGGCTCGCTTACCAGACGGGAGGTGAATTATTCAGTTATCAAATTCTGAAACAGGCAGGAAGATCTAAATCTATTATTTTGAATGGAGGATGGCTTATGAAAAAGGTACTATCTCTGGTTTTATGTTTTATTATTGTTTTTACTTTCGGGATTTCAGCTTTTGCATTGACTTCTGTCGGTATTAAATCGCTTACTCTCAACAAAAGCAGTATTACCCTAAAAGCAGGTGACTCTTACACTTTACAGGTTAAGTATACTCCTGTAAATACAACTCAAAAGCTGCTGAAATTTTCCACAAGCAATAAAAATGTCGCATCCATAGACAGCAAGGGAGTCATATCTGCTGTCAGGGCAGGCAAGGCTACTATTACCGTTACCAGCGCCAATAATGACATTATTGCTTCAACATGCAGCGTAACAGTTACCGGAGGTATTGACATTTCCAAGAAGGTTACCCTTCAGTTTTACATGCTCGGTGATGCTCCGAGAGATCTCAAGATCATACAGGATGAAGTCAACAAGCTTGCCCTCAAGGATCTGAACTGCACCGTAAAGTATAACTTCACGACCTGGTCCGATACGACGACGAAATATAATCTTCTTCTTTCTTCCGGCGCGAATGTCGACCTCATTTTCACGGCAGACTGGATGAATTACAATCAGTATGCACTAAAGGGCGCATTCCTTCCGCTGGATACTCTTGTTTCAAAAGCGGCTCCCGATTTGTGGAAGTTCGTTCCTCAAAGCTTCTGGAATGCTGTCAAGGTTAACAAGCACATTTATACAATGCCTGCAACATGGAAGGAATATGTGCCTGAAGGACCGATGTGGAGAGAAGATCTGAGGATCAAGTACGGGTGTGCGCCTATAACGGATCTTGCAACTTTGGAAGCATATCTGGTGGCAATCAAGAAGAATGAGCCAAACATGCTGCCGACCGAATGCCTCGCAAGTGACTGGGGCAGCGGCGGGCCGGTTTTCAGCGGATGGCTTCCTCTTTTCAATTTCTCCTACGCATCAGATTTCTTTGCATATGGTCTGATGAATGATTATAAAAACCCGGGCAAAGTTGTCGACTACTTTGGGTCCGAGAACTTTGCAAAGGATATGAAAACAATGAAGAGATGGCAGGACGAAGGCCTATGGTCAAAGAGTTCGCTTTCGACAAAGGCTTATCCGGCTGATGAGTTTGAGAATGGAAAGGTCGCTTGTGTTCTTTCCAACAACCCGGGCAAATTTGCAACAACATTATCCAAGGTTTCAACACAGCACCCTGACTGGAAGGTCAGCTTCATAACAGGCGCAGATGTTATTAAGTATGTTGTGCCGGTACATCCGGTTCATAACGGTTTTGCAATACCCAAGGGCAGCAAGAATGCAGAAAGGGCTATCGCTTTTTATGCCAAGATGGTACTCGACAAGGATTACAACTATCTGACGGAATACGGTATTGAAGGCAAAAATTTCAGTATCACCAAAGATGGACATTATGATATGATCGGCGATGTCACTACGAATGGTTTCTCAAGAGAAGGAATGAATGGCTGGGCATGGAGGAATCCTGACATTCAGTTGTTTGATCCGAGCTTTGATACGGTTCTGGACATATTCAAGAAATATGATTCGATAGCTTCGGAGAACATCTGGGGCGGCTTCGTTGAAGATTACACATCGTATCAGACTGAACGTACAGCTGTTTACCAGGTCCAAAGCCAGTATCTGGCACCTTTGATGGGCGGTTTTGTCGAGGATGTCGATACCGGTGTCAAGACATTCCGTGAAAAGATCAAAACTGCAGGAATTGAAAAGGTTCAGGCAGGATTTACTAAACAGTGGCAGGCATACTGCAAAGAAATAGGCAAATAACGGCTTACTGATACCCCTGTTCTATAAGTGAAGAAATGCAGAGCTATGAATCAGGCAGGAAAGGCCGTGCGAGATCAATTTATTTTTCACGGTCTTTCCTTTTGCCCAAGAAATAAATTAACAAAATGCAGAAAAAGATTAGGCAGTAAAGGAATAGTTGAAAATCAATCCCTTCAGATATATACTATAAACAGTATCTGTCTGTGTTATTATCTGCTTATTGTCTTTCAACGGTCAAATTGGAGGAGTATTCTTGAAAATCCGATTGATGAAGGGTAACAAACGATTATTCCCCAGCATTTTTATTTCTTTGATATTATGTATTGTTGTTACAATGCTTACAGTATCGACAATACTCTATATCAATTTTGAAAATATAGCACTTGAGCAGATGTATTCCGCCGACATGAAGAATCTCATGCAGACCAGCCAGGGAGTACAGATCATGGCGGATACAGCCCTGACACTTTCGAACCAGATCTATAACGACCTGAATGTAGCCAAACTTCTATATTATTCCAATCCGGAAATTTCCGATATCAGATCTGCAAGTGACCAACTTACGAATTACAGACTTTCACTTTCCTTTATTGACTCTGTATATGTATACAACGGAAAATCCGGTACGGTTTACATAGGCGCATCAAGCAAAAAAAGCACCAGCCGCGATACGATTCAGACCGAGACGAAATTTGATGATGAGGAATGCATCGGGATATTGCACAATTTCAACCTGTACAAGCAGTACATCCCGATACCGCGCAGATATGTCGAGAATTCACAGGAGGGGAACGTAAAGTATTACTATACGTTCCTGCTTTACGATGCATTTACGGGAAACAGCCTGAATAGTGCCGTCATAGTCAATATTTCAGAGGACTGGATCCATAATGTGATAAGTAATGAAGCCGGAAGCAACGCCAGCGAAACCTTTATCATCAACAGTGACGGACAGCTGGTTTCAAACAGTGTCAAGTATCCGATGCTTGAGAATCTATCCGATAGAGTCTATATAAAGGAGATACTCAGGAATAAAAACGCAAAAGGGTATTTCATCAATGAGGTTGACGGCGAAATGTCCCTTATTTCCTTTACGGCGCCGGATAAGATAGGCTGGAGGTATATAAGGATCACTCCGTACAATACCCTGTTCGGTAAAATCAACAGCATGAAGAATATAACGATCCTGATTGGACTGAGTATCCTTGTTCTCGGTCTTCTGACGGCACTCCTGATTTCCAGAAGGCTATATGTACCGATAGACAAGATCCTCAGCAAGCTTAAAATATTGGAAGATGAAAGGGACAACGACTTCGAAATTATCAAGCAGGGGGTACTGAAGGACATTGTCCTGGGACGTGAAATAGAGAACAGGAACGGTCTGCTCGGGAGGCTTAAAAGCCTGGATATCAAAGTTGACCTGGATGGCTCGTTCAGATTGATATTGCTAAAGATAGATTATTACAGAGACTTTTATCAGAAATTCAATGCGGAGGATCGTAGCCTTTTCAGATTCGCAATCATGAATATAAGCACGGAACTGTTTGAAAAGGAATATAAAACAGAAGCAATCGATATGGGTGAAGGAAGCATAGTGATACTCATGAACGGTGAGCGTAAACCCTATTCAGTGACACAGGGTGCCGGGGCTGCAGCTGCACCGTTATCGACTGGCGGGCTTCCGGAACCCGCAGAGGTATCGGAAGGCACTCCAGGGGATATCTCAGAGTTGTGCAGGAGCATAAGGGATGCGGTTTTTAACTGCATCAAGGTATCTGTCACTATCACGGTAAGCGGCAGGGAAAATTCGGCTGAAGGAATCAACACTCTTTACAAGCAGGTGGTAGAAGCATCCCTGCACAGACTTTTCTATGGACATGGCTCGCTTATATTCGCTGAGAAGATTGCGCAGCTAAACGAGAAAGTGTATGTGTACCCCATGAACAGGGAGAAGCAGCTGGTAGATGCGTTAATGTCCCAAAAGAACAGCGATTTAAAACACATTTTCGATGAGATAATCAATGATGCTTCCGAATATCCTTTCTCCGTAATTAACCTGGCGCTGTCTCAGCTTATTTTCACTGTCAACAATACGGTGAACGTCATAAAGGGCAATAATCCGGCATTGGCTGGCTTTGAAAAGGCGTTGCCGGCCATGATGATAAACAATGCTGAAGTGATTGATGAAATCAACGCACAGTTTTACAGCTTGTTTGACTCGTTGTGCGAAGCACTTGATGAGAGGAAGAACATAAAACATGAGGAGTTGATCACCAGCATTCGTAATATAATTGAGAAGGATTTCACCAATCCTGCACTATCCATTGAAAGTATCGCTGATAAGCTTGAAATATCGTCTACCTACATGTGCAGGCTTTACAAGCAGTATACCATGTCAACCATTCTGGACAGGATCGTTGAAGTAAGGATGGAGAAGGCCAGGAAACTTCTGCAGAAATCAGCCTGCTCCATCGCAGAGATCGCCGAGGAGACCGGGTTTACCAATAGCTCCTATTTTTACAGGGCATTTAAAAAATATAATGGCACCACTCCAAATGATTATAGGCGTGCATGTAACATAAGCCAGTGAAATACGAATTCACAAGGGGGGCCTATGAGAAGAAGGATTTTTATCGGAATAACTGTAATGCTGTTGCTTTTTCTTCAACTGACAGTACTGGGTGGCTGCGGTATGTCTCAAATCAGCAAGGTTACAGTAGTAGAGCAGCAGGACGCTGAAAAAACAGGGGCTAAAATGTCAGGCCCGAATGGTGTGGACATTTCGAATAAAGTTGAATTGAGTCTGTGGATGCTCGGAGATACCCCCAAGGATCTGCCGCTTATAAATGAGAAGATCAATAAGCTTACAGAAAGAGATCTGAACTGTACAGTCAAGTTCAATATGCTCAACTGGTCCGATTATATGCAGAGATATAACCTGCTGTTATCTTCAGGACAGCCTATAGACCTCCTTTTTACTGCTGAATGGCTCAACTACAATCAATTTGCCAAAAAAGGCGCTTTCAGGGAACTGGACAGCCTTCTGCCCCAATATGCGCCGGAGTTGTTCAGCTTTGTTCCCAAGGAGTACTGGGATGGAGTAAGAGTAAACAATAAAATATATACAATACCTGCAACGTGGAAGGAATATGTCAACCCCGGCTTTGCCTACAGGGAGGACTTGAGGAAAAAATACAACCTGCCCGAGCCGAACAGTCTGGAGAACATTGAAGCATACCTTGAAGGTGTATCAAAAAATGAACCTTCACTTGCCCTCACAAGCGAGCAGGCTTCGGATAACGGTTTCGGGCCATATTTCACCGCTTACGAGGTACTTAATATCAAATACAAATGGATCGATCTGAACATGCCGTACGGACTGACCGGGGAGTACGATAATCCGACTGAAATCAATCCATACTGGGGTTCCCAGGATTTCATCGATGATATGAAGATGTTCAAAAGATGGTCAGAAAAGGGATTCTGGCCAAAAAGCGCCCTTTCAAACAGGGATTCGATTCATAACGTATTTGCAAATGGGAATTCTGTTGCAGCTTTAAGCGGGGAGAATCCGAACAGATACAATGAATCCTATCTAATAATAAAAAACCTTTATCCCGACAGGGAAATTGGCTATTATCCTTATGCAAGGAGTACGAAACTTGTAAAACCGGTCCACCCGACCCACAACGGAATTGCAGTGCCACGCACGGCCGTTAATGCGGAGAGAGCGCTTATGTTCTATGAAAAGCTGGTTCTTGACAAGACGTACAACTACCTGTCGGAATATGGAATAGAGGGTGTGCACTATGCGATCGAAGACAACAAGTACTATAAAATGCTGGGTGACGTGAAGACCAACGGTTTTCAGAGGGAGGCCATCAACGGGTGGGCCTGGCGAAATCCTTCCATTATGCTGTTCGACAAGTCTTTTGATCAGATAAAAAAAATATTTGATGAATTTGATACTTACTCAAAACCGGATATATTTATGGGATTTGTTGAGGACTATTCGCCTTATCAGGCGGAGAGGGCGGCGCTATACCAGGTCCAGTCGCAGTATCTTGTGCCTTTACAGGCTGGACTGGTTGATAATGTGGAGGAAGCGGTCGATGTATTTATGGAAAAGGCATGGGCGGCCGGACTATACAAAATACAGGTTGAATATATAAGGCAGTGGAAGGAGTACTGTAAAGAGAAAGGTTTGGGCTGAAATCAGTAAACTTTTATTTAAATATTGTTATTATTCAACAAAAGTTATATTATAGATAGGAAATCTAGTTTTTACAAAAACAGCTATTTTAAACAATAGCATACTACTAATGATAAAGACTTTACGGTGAGAAAATGCAAAGAACTTTGATCGAGGATTTAAAGCCGGGAGTTACTATTGCACAGGATGTTCATAACAGTAACGGTATCATGCTTGCACCGAGAGGTGCTGTCTTTGGAGCTGAACTGATTAAACGCGCCGAAAATAATGGTATAAAGGAAATATTTATTGAAGACGAAGAGCAGGCAGAACAGTCGGCAATTATTTCTTTTCAAAAATCACTAAATGTCGATAATATCATATGTGAAAACACTAAGATTCAGGCTCAGAAACAAATAAGAAAAACAATGCTGAAATTCAATTCAATTGGTAAAATCCAGTTTGACAGAATCAATTCCATGATCGACAATATAATCGAACAACTGTTTTCCAAAAAGGATATTGTATTAACACTTTCCAGGTTGAGATCTATCGATAATTATACATATGAGCATTCCTTGAATGTATGTGTATTATCCTTAATACTGGGCATTGACTTGAATATGGACAAGCAGACGTTGAAAATCCTTGGGATGGGCTCTATTATGCATGATGTCGGCAAGCTTCTGGTGCCGGAGGATATTTTGAAAAAGCCCTCACGACTGACGGGCATGGAGTTTGAGGAAATAAAAAAACACACGGATTATGGATATGCTATTCTTTTAAACTCCAATATATCAGAAGAGGCTGCAGCAATAGCCTTGAACCATCATGAAAAATATGATGGCTCGGGATATAACAATAAGCTCTCAGGAGAGGGCATACCGGTTCTTTCAAGAATTGTTGCCGTAGCTGACGTGTATGATGCCATGTCGAATGACCGGGTTTATAAAAAAAGAATGCAGCCCAATCTTGTATATAAGGAGATAGCATGTCAATCCGGCAGGCATTTTGATGCTTCCATTATCGAAAAGTTTATTCGCCATTTAAGTATTTATCCGGTAGGTACAGGCGTTATACTCAATACAAACCATAAAGGTGTTGTTATAGCCCAAAACAACTTTCTGCCGGAAAGTCCAATTATCCGTGTATTCAAAAAAGACTTCAGGAGCTCAAAGTATGTGGGCGTTGACATCAATCTTTCCCAAACGAAACATTTGCATATAAAGGGTACGTTCTAGTGGTGTCTGGTCTACTAATATCTGGCACAATGCTGGTCGATATTTTACGCTAATCTATAAATAAGCATATAACTGCTTAAACGAATAACATATCTGAAGAATGCTGGAAGTGATCCGCAAAGCATAAGTAAACTACTGTGTAACAGGCTTGCGTATATTGGCGTTATTTTATAATGATATCTTTCCCCGGAATTTGAGATGTTGCTTTTTTCGCTGTTATAAGAGTCTTTGCAAGCCGGACAGTATCGGCCGGCGATTCCGCATACCCGTCAGCCCCAATTTGCTCAATCCATCTCTTAGTCACGGGGGCCCCGCCGAAAAGCAGAATAAATCGATCCCTTATACCCTTTTTTACAAGCATATCGACAATTTCTTTCTGTGCACCCAGTGTCGTTGTCATAAGTGCGGATCCTGCGATGATATCGACTTCATATTCCAAAGCTTTTTCAACCACTTCCTCCACCGGAACATCCCGGCCCAGATCAAAGACCTCGAAAGCGTTGGCTTTCAAAAAAGCCTTTACAATATTTTTGCCTATATCATGTACATCCCCTTTTACGGTGTGTATAAGTACCTTGCCCTGATCAGATTGCTTTTTTGAGCCTTGCACCAAATTGGCGGTTAAAATGGCTGTTGCAGCTTCAAACGCCTCAGCTGCAACAAGCATCTGCGGTACGAAAGCTTCTCCCTGATCAAACCGGTTACTGACAGTCAGCATCCCCTGAGCCAGGCCGCCATTTATTGCGGCAACCGGGTCGATTCCTGCCGCCAAAGCTTCTCTCGCAGCGTTTTCCGCAAGATCGGGATCCATTTCTTCAACAGCGTTTTTCAATTTCGCAAGAATTTCCTGTTGAATCATTCAAGTTCCTCTTTTCAGGCTGTCATGCCACCGAATAACAAGGATTTGTACAAATCTTTTTTCAATATAACTAAAAAATGATAAAGCCATTATAACAAAGTCATTATATCTTAGATATTTTCATTCAAATATATACGTAGTGCTAAAAGGTAAGGTTCTCTACAAATATTTTATCAAAATCCTTAAAGTTGGAAAGCTCGACAACCTGAATTTTCTTGACCAAACTCTCCATTTCTTCGCGGCAGGCTTTATTCAGTAAAAAAGCAGTACCGCCTGATTGCGATGTGTTACCGACAAAATTTATTTTCCCTTCGAAGTCACGGGGAAGCAATCCAATATTGATCAAACTCTTTTCCCTGAGATGATAGCCAAATGATCCGGCAATCAGAACCTTGTCGACTCCGAGAGCGTTTACATTCCGGCTGATCATCAAAAATTCTACGCCTGCCCGCACAGCACCCTTGGCAAGCTGTACCTGACGAATATCCTTTTGTGTAATCACAACGCTGCCGGAGATCATAAAAGCCGGTTTTCCATTGTAACTGGTTATTCTGCTTCGCAGCGCGTCTGAAAGGCTCTCGTTATCCGGCTTTGCAAATTTACCTTTTTTATCTATTACACCATGGTCGACAAGCTCGCCGACGATGTCCAGCAGACCGCTTCCACAGATACCGACCGCTTCGGCATCACCGATGGTACCTATCTCCACTTCATCATGATCCGTTATTTCAAAATATTCCACAGCGCCGTTCGCCGCCCTCATTCCACAAGTAATATTCATGCCTTCAAAGGCAGGCCCGGCAGCTGTTGAAGTCGCCGACAGCTCACCCGCAGAACAGATGACCATTTCGCCATTCGTTCCGATATCAACAAACAACGTTACACCATTTTCATACTGCAGGCGCGAAGCCAGCACGCCGGATGTAATGTCCGGACCGACATATGCTGAAATAATCGGTGGAAAATACACAAGACCATATGGAGAGACATGAAGGCCAAGCTTCTCTGCCGGAATGTGACATCCGCCTTTCAGCTCAGGGGTGTATGGGTACTGCCCTAATGAGTAGGGATTCACATTTGCCGCCAGATGGATCATCGTTGTATTTCCGCTGAAAACAACCTCATAAATATTATTTTGAGACACTCCCGTATTTTCACACATTTCGTCGATCAACCCGTTAATTTCCTGAATGATGCTTGTATACATTTTTTCGAGTCCCTGTTCATCAGAGGCGATTTTGATACGGGATAATACATCCTGTGCAACCAGGCTCTGCGGATTGAGAGTTGACCGTGAAATAAGCTCTTTAGCCGAATCAAGATGAACAATAGAAGCGACAAGAGTGGTTGTCCCGATATCAACAACGATTCCGAAAGTTTCATTTATTGTGTTGCCGCTCTCCTCACAAATCAGATTTTTACCTGCAAATACCTTTGTAACACCATCTTGTACTCTTTTTTTTATATAACCGTCAAGCTCCACATCAAAACTCTGACCCTTTGATATGATTTTCATAGTCTTATTCTGATTTTTTTCGATAGAAATGACATCGATATCATCCATCACCTTTGCGTGGCAGGCAAGTACAATGCCGTCACTGAGTTCCTTCTCAGTCAGCCCCTTGTCCTGAAAGTCCACATTCTTCAGGTCTGATTTTCTTACTTTCACCTTGCATTTTCCACAGGTACCTGCCGCGTTACAGGGGGACTCAATCAATACATTGGTTCCCCGTGCCGCCTCAAGAATTGTTGTACCCTTTGGGACCTTTGCGGTAACGCCTTCAGACGTAAAATGAATCTGAATCATTTCTCACCCTCCTTTACAGCCTGTGTCATGGCCAGGATATTTTCCAACGGGGTCGAAGTGCTAAGACCACACGCCGGAGCAATAATATTGATGCCGTCATGCACGAGCTTTTGTGTATGGCTTGCTATTTTATCTGCCTGACCGTCCTGAAGAAGGAAAGTGCTGAGATTTCCCATTGTTGTAAGATGGGGATACTTACTCTTAAGCAGTTTCAAACTGACAAGAGCATCGGTGCTTATTGCATTGGAACGAAGCTCTGCAACATAATCCTCCACTGAATTCATACGGCCGCAAATATGAATAATTACGTTTGCGCCCATTTGATGCACAGCATCCACAATCCTGTTCAGATAGGGCACAGCGTATTCCCTGAACATTTTAGGCCCGAGAATTTCACCCGTCGCGGTTGGATCTGCAATGGAAATCAAAGTTGAACCATTATCAAGCATGAGTCTGGCGAGATCAATCAGGTGAAGCGTGACATAATCGAGTACCCTGTGCGAATTCTGAGGGTCTTTTCTCAATTCCTTCAAAAAACTCATTGGGTCGACAATAGAAGCCGCTGTGCTGATTGGACCTGTCAGACTGCCGATCACCGGCACATCCGGATATTTTTTCGAAAGCAGGTGCTCTGCTTGAATAATTGCACCAACCCGCTCATTTTTGGACATAGCTCCGATTTCCTTGAATTCCACCTGCGAAACGGACAGATATTTTTCTTTTGCTATTTTTGGCTCACACTCAAGCGTTCCGTAATCAATCTGACTTCCGAGCACTTCTGCTTCAACCGTCATACAGAAAGGGATGCCGAAATTTTCAAATCCGGTATTGATCTGAACATCCTGCGCGATAGCTGTCATCATTCCGGTGTCATAGTGACCAGCCGGAAGAGTATGCCCGGTTTTTTTCATAACTTCCACAACTGCGGCATTCATCATGCCACCGGGACATATCACTGGCGGCCTCTCGACCTTTTCATTTCCAAGTACTCTTGCCAAACGTTCTTTCGGGCTGAATACATCCATTCTCATATCCCTCTTTTCGATAAACTGCAATTATTTCAGGGCGGCTTCCGCTCCTGCCAGCTTTTTGGCAAGACGGACTGCGTCAGCAGCATTCACCGAGTAGCCATCGGCGCCGATTTTATCACAGAAGTTCTGCGAAATTGGGCCTCCGCCAACCATCACCTTAAATTGATTGCGAATATTTTCAGTATTTAAAATGTGTATGACTTCGCTCATGCCATCCATCGTAGTGGTCATAAGGGTCGAAATACATATAATACTTGCGCTTTCTTCTTTGGCTCTCCTGACAAAGTCTGCCGGCGGGACATCCCTTCCAAGGTCAATCACATCAAAATCCGATGTTTCGAGCATGAGTTTAACGAGATTTTTTCCGATATCGTGGGTATCCCCTTTTATGACACCTATTACAACCTTAAAACGATCTGCGGAGGTTGACAGCTTAATATGCGGCTTCAGGATACCAAGGCCTGCATACATTGCATCGGAGCACATCAACAGTTCCGGGACAAAATACTCTTCTTCCTCAAACAGTTGGCCCGCGCGGTTCATCCCATTGGAAAGACCTTTATCAATGGCTTCAAAGGCATCAATTCCATTTTCAATGACCTCTTCAGCGTACATGACTGTATTCTCGGTTTCCATTTCCAAAACAGCATCCGAGAGTTTTTGAAATAACACTTCTTTTTTATCCATTTTTCTACCTCCATTTTCCTAACGCTTCGATTTGATTGGAATAAACAGTTATTCAGGCATTTGAATTGCATGTGCGGTACGTGTCATTGCTTTTACATTTTCCATTGTTACAGATGGCGGCAAATCACATCCGGGCATTAAAATATATCCACCGCCGCCGCCTGCTTGAGCAACGCATTCACGACAGGCTGCTTCGACCTGTTCCGGTCCTTTTTCATACATAATGGAGACTGGATTTACATTCCCGGCAAAAGCCATTTTGCCGTTTAAGGTTTCACGCGCAAAGCTTAAATCAAGTTTTGAATCAACTGACAGCATATCTACTCCAATTTTTGGGATTTCGCCAATAAACCTTGAGGTGTTTCCACAGATATGAAGCATTGTTGCGAAAACTTCGTTTTCTATTTTTTTCTGAACGATCGTATCGGCTGGAAGCACAAACTCAACAAACTGTTTTGGGGAAATCAAGTCGCCGGAGGCGGTCATCTCAGACATTGAGACCATTTCCACCCCTGCTTGCACAAAAAGCTTCAAATAACGGTAGCACAACTCTGTGGTAAATTCCTGGAGAGCATGTATTGCAGGTTTGTCCCTGAGAAGATATCTCATAAGATTGCTCGTTCCAACCAGTTGACCTGCCAATGTAAAGGGTCCCCATTGATTGTTGGCGATCAGATATTGATCCCCGCAATTTTTCACAAGAATCCGCGTCATTTCCAGCATGGCCTGGATGCCGGGGTCCTCATTCAATCTATCCAGATTCAGCTTGTCAACATCCGCAGCTTTCTCAAGTAGCGCTTCCGCGACATCCGGAGCGACACCGACCTCATCCAGATGTACTTTGCCTCCAAGAGCCCGGATAATGAGGTTGTAGCAACCTGATGCAGTCCAGATAATATCGGAACCGGCCTCTGCATACGTTTCTGCCACAATTTCCGCTGCTGTCTCCGGATGAAGCCTTAATGAATCCCCTATGGACATGTTTTTTCTTTTAAAAATCCATACACCGCCTGAAAGAAGCGCTACAGGAAGCCTCTCCGTTTTTTTCAGCTTAACTGCACGTTTCATGATCTCTTTTCCATTCATGCCAATCACTCCTTTAATCGAAATATACAACGCCCCATATGAGCAAAAGCCTGCCTTCTGAAACTGACTGCAATTCTCTGCAGCTTCCAGTAGACAAGCTTCTTTGCTCGAAAACAAACACAATTTCTATTAATTAAATACCTTTATGCTTCCTCGAAAACTTTGGCGTTTCAAAAATGATTCTTCAAGCATAAAGGTACAAATATATTTGTTTTTACTTACCTTTAGCATTATAACATTTAATCATATGTATTACAATAAGAATTGTCGGAATTAATAAAATATTTACAAAATGGCGTATTGGTGGCGATTCACGAATGTATTTATTTATTTTAGAACATAATTTGGAGCTTCATACTTTACGAATTAATCTGAAACTGGATACATATCAATTAATAATATACCGTTATTGGAATACAGAATTATTGTATTATATAAAGGTAATAAATTATTTGAATTGAACGAGAATATACATGTAGACGAGGATTTGATTTTATGTTGTTTGCACATTGAAAAGATATAAGTCCGGCAGAAAAGATATATGTCCGGCAGAAAAGATATAAGTCCGGCTGGAGGATCTCCACTCTTAAATCAGGGGGATTGCTTTAGTTGCTTTTTCCACTTTGATCCTTTTCAGACGGCTGGATATGTATCTGGTGTCTGCTTGGAAACATAACAATAGTCTGGCTGTTCGCCGATTTTAAAATCTGGCGTACTGTTTCGACTGAGATTGGGCGGCCTATCAGTTTAATTGCTTCCTCCGTAAGATATGCGAGAGTCCAGTTTCTCGGAATAGGCGGCTCACTGCAAGATAGTTTGATAATCGCAAGCCTTTCCTGTTCGGAAAAAGCCTCCGGCGCTCCACAGCGTTCAAGATCCTGGATTCCTTTTAAACGATTTTTAATAAACCGGTTACGCCACTTGTGACAGGTTTTTTCAGTAATTTCAAGCATTTTGGCAATTTCCGTAGATTCCAACCCCTGCGCCGCAAGCAGAATAATCCTGGAACGAATATAAAGCCTTTTTTCAACCTTCTGGCTTTTTACATTCCGCTCCAGTTCATACCGTTCTTCGTTTGTCAGGTCAATGGATACAGACGTCCTGGGCATAAAAACAACCTTTCGGATAAAATGCAAAAACATAATAATTGTGTAAAGAATAACTGACTTATTATATCACGAATTCATTAGAATGAGAAGAATAACACTGCTTCATTTAAGGGTATAAATGGAGATGCGTCTATTGAAAAATTACTTGACTGAATACGAAAATTAGGATATTATGATATAGAAAGTTGACTGTTTAGTCAGACAACAATTTAGACGTTGAAAACAGAATAATTACGATATCCTATGGGAGGATAAGTATGAATCAATTTCGCACTATCGGAAAAAAGCTGGTGCGAATAGATGGAGAGTCCAAGACGACTGGAAAGCTAAAGTATATGTTAGACTATCACTTTGGTGAGGTTGTCTATGGAAAAATACTTTACCCTCCATTTTTTCGTGCTCAAATAAAACGGATTGATTGCTCGGAAGCCCTTCAGTGTAAAGATGTAGTTACAATAGTAACAGCTGAAGATATTCCTGGACAAAAAGTTCACGGGTTGATCCATAAGGACCATCCTGTCTTATGTGAAAGCCAGGTTAATTATAAGGGCGATGCAGTGGCAGTTATTATTGCCAGGACCGAAGAAGCAGCTTTAATGGCAAGAGACCTGATTAAAGTTGACTATGATGAACTGCCTTGTATTCAGACCATGGAAGATGCAGTGAAACCGGATGCTCCGTTAATTCATCAAGGTGGGAATATTGCCGCACATTATGAATATAAAAATAATGATGATATAGAAAGCATTTTTGAAAAGGCCCCATATGTATTCGAAGAAACGTTTCAGACCGGATACCAGGAACATGCCTGCCTGGAAACAGAGGGCGGGATCGCAGTACCCGGGAAGGACGGCGTCATCGATATCTGGTATGGCTGCCAAAATGGACATAGAGCCAGAAGAGACCTGGCGGAAATACTGAACCTCCCCCTGGAAAAGATTGATGTGCATTCCAATCCGCTGGGCGGCGGCTTCGGCGGCAAGGATGACTTGCTGCTGCAGGGAATTCTGGGGGTGTGTGCCTTGAAATGCAACAAGCCTGTCTACATAGGCCTGACCAGGGAGGAATCCTTCCGGATGGGACCTAAGAGGATGCCAACCAGGATCCGGATAAAAATCGCTGTCGACAGAGAAGGCAATTTTCTGGCAAACAAAGTATATATGATTGGAAAAGCAGGGCCATACGCCTGTTATACCCCGGCAATTCTGGACTATGCATTACAGCTTTCCTGCGGAATGTACTATTTCCCGAATGTGGACATAACAGGGGATGTTGTATATACCAACAGTTTCCTGGCCAGCGCTTTCAGAGGCTTTGGAAATAACCAGGTGGGATTTGCAATTGAATCCATGATGGATATTATTTCTCAAAAATTAAAAATAGATAAAATTGAACTCAGACAGAAGAATATGATTCGAAGCGGCGGAAAACACAGCTTTGGTAATCGTTGCGGCACAGGCTGCCATTCGGAGAAACTGGTTGAGGAATTAAAAAAATCAGCCCTGTTGAGCCATGCCGGTGAATTTAAATCCAAAGCAGCCAAACCATGGCTCAAAAGAGGTGTTGGCATTGCAATGATCCAGCAGGGAGTGGGGTTGGGAAATCATGTCAAACCCGATGCCTCTGCAAGTGTGGTTGAGCTTCTGGAGAATGGACGCCTGAGAGTCAGCTTCGGCAATGAAGACATGGGACAGGGATGCATCACTACATTGCTGATGATTGCTTCAGAAGCGATGCATATGCCAATCGAATCCATGGAATATGTGAATGGCATTACAAGCAAGGCTCCCGATTCCGGGCCTACAACCGCATCGCGTGTAACTTATATCACGGGGAAAGCGATTTGCAGCTGCATTGGTCAGCTGCAGGAGGAAATAGCCCGGTCGCTGGGGTGTGAAGTTCAGCAGCTTATTTATACCGATGACGGGGTCAATCAAAGAAGCTGGAGAGAAATTGCCGGACTGATTTCTGAAAGCGGTCGAAAAAAGACCAATACGCAGGAATTTGAATATGAAACCAGAGATATAAACCTGGGGCTGAATTTGTTCTTCTCGAATGCCGCACAGGTAACCGGAGTGGAAGTAAATACATTAACCGGGGAAACCAGGGTCCTGGAATCAGAAATCATCCCTTCCTGCGGCACTGTAATCAATCGCCTGGGATATGAAGGACAATGCGAAGGCGGAGTGGTAATGAGCCAGGGCTATGCGCTATGCGAAGAATTTAAAGAAGGAACGCGAAGTTTTCAAACCTATCTGATTCCAACGATGGCAGATTGTCCCGATATCATGGTAAGACCGATTGAAGAGCCAGAAGATACCGGACCGTTTGGCGCCAAAGGACTGGCGGAAATTGTAAATGTTACGGGGACGCCGGCAATTGTAAATGCAATCTATGATGCGGTTAATATCCGGTTTGTAGAAATACCGGTAAGCCCGCAAAAGATGCTGCTTGCACTGAAAAATCAATAAAGGGATCAACCCAATAAAATACTTTGGTAGTATTGAAACGTCGAAGAGGACATGAATTCATTTGAATTATGTCCTTTTTTTGTTTAAAAAATCTACAAGTTATACGATTTTATGATTCGGCAGATCATATAAAATGATTGGAAGGAAGGGGAGACAAGATGAATCAGCCAGTATTGGAAATGAGAGGAATCAACAAGACATTTGGAAACGTTGTTGCCAATCATAATGTAAATATCAAGCTATATGCTGGAGAAATTCATGCACTGCTTGGTGAAAACGGAGCAGGAAAAAGCACGTTAATGAATATATTAACAGGCATCTACAAGCCAAATTCAGGTCAGATCTTATATAAAGGAAAGGAAGTCGTACTGAAGTCTTCCAAAAATGCAGTTGATCTGGGAATAGGAATGGTTCATCAGCATTTTGCTTTGGTACAGACATTGTCCGTAGCAGAAAACATCTATTTGCATTCTGAAAAATGCAAGACCATTTTGAACAGCAGGGAAATGGAAAATGACATAGAGAAATGTTCCAAGGCGTTTAATCTTGCGCTGGATGCAAAGGCGAAAATATGGCAATTGTCAGTCGGGGAGCAGCAGAGGGTGGAAATTGTCAAGCTGCTGTATAGGGGAACGGAAGTACTGATATTGGATGAACCGACTGCCGTGCTTACTCCGCAGGAGTCTGTCGAGATGTTTAAAACATTGCGGAAAATGGCTGACAGTGGGAAGGTTATTGCGTTTATATCCCACAAGATGGGAGAAGTGATGGCGAATTCAGACCGCATTACCGTTTTGAGGGGAGGTACCGTGGAAGATACCATGCTGGCTGAAGATGCAACGGAAGAAAGACTAACCAAAGCCGTTGTCGGCTCAGCTAACAAATTGATGAAACAATCGCAGGAGAACAGGGGCGCGCATGGAGCTTGTATTTTAAAAGTTCAGGATTTGAGTGTAAAAAATGATAAGGGGCTATTGGCCGTAAAAAATATCAGCCTGGATTTATATGCCGGTGAAATCTTTGGAATTGCAGGCGTCGCCGGGAACGGCCAAAGGGAATTCTCCGAGGTGCTGGCCGGATTGAGGGAGGTTGAATCGGGAGCAGTACTGCTGAAAGGGGAAGATGTCAGCAGAATGTCTCCAAAGACAAGAATCAAAAAGGGGTTTGCGTTCATTCCGGAGGACCGCCTGAGTATGGGATTGGTTCCCTCGATGAATATGATGGATAATACCATTTTGAAAGAATATGATACGGAACCGTATAGCAGGAAAGGGATTTTAAACCATAAGGCCATACAAAAAAACACGGTAAATTTCATCAGCCGGTATGATATTAAAAATGGAGGTCTGGACCTGCCGGTTGGCCTGATGTCCGGAGGAAACCAGCAAAAACTGTTAATCGCAAGGGAAATCAACGGGGAACCATTGCTGATCATTGCGGCATATCCGGTTCGAGGCCTCGACATCGGCGCTACGGAAGCAATTCATAAAATTCTGATGGAACAAAGAAACAGGGGAGCCTGCATTCTGCTGATTTCAGAAGAGCTGGACGAAATATTTGAAATGGCCGATCGGATTGCGGTAATGAATATCGGGTTTATGTCGGAAGTACTGAATCGAAATGTGACTACCTATGAAGAAGTTGGATCCTTAATGATTGGAATGGACAATAACAGTAAAACATAAAATACGAAATGGATTAGAGGCGATTGGATGGGTAACATGTATTTCAGACTTGAAAAAAGAATAAGGACTCCCTTAGCTATTCGTATTCTGAATCCTGTTGTTTTTATCGTTCTGGCGATGGGCTTTTGTGGAATTTTCATTACATTGGCCGGGTTTGAACCAGTCAAGGTATATGCCAAAATGATAAAAACAGCATTTTTTACCTCGAAAGGATTGACACAAACCATATTATACAGTATTCCACTGATGTTGTGCGGACTTGGTGTTTCGATCTCCTTCAAGATGAATCTGAACAATCTGGGTGCGGAAGGCCAATATGCGGTTGGAGCCATTGCATCGTTCGGCTTTGTAATATATGGGCCTTCCATGCCGTTGTCAATTAAACTGATTCTGGCTATCCTGATCGGAATTGCAGCCGGATGCCTTTGGTCGGTCCTTGCAGCCATACCGAAAGCCTTGTGGAATGTAAATGAAACGATTATCTCCCTGATGATGAATTATATTGCGCTACTGTTTCTGGATTATTTGTGCCGTGGACCATGGATGAATAATGAAGGTCTGAACCTGCCATATTCCGCGTCGATTAATAAAATGTTATATTTACCGAACCTTTTCGGAACGGAAATCAATTCCGGTATAATAATTGCCATTATCAGTGCGATCGTGATCTACTGGTTCTTTAAAAAGACGACCAGCGGGTATCAGATTTCTGTTATTAAAAACAGCTTGTCAGCTGCCAGATATGCCGGTATGAATATTAAGAAAAATATTCTGCTGGTTATGGGAATCAGTGGTGCACTGGCCGGTATGGCAGGGGTGGTAAAGATATTTGGCATTACTCACAGATTGCAGCCTTCCTTACCCGGAGGCGCTGGTTTTACAGGGATAATCATCGCATACTTAAGTAAATTCAATCCTTTGATTGTCATTGTCGTATCGTTCTTTATCGCCGGATTGAATACGGGGAGTTATTCCGTTCAGATATCAGGCGTGCCTTCCCAGATCGCAACCATGATTCAGGGAGCCATACTGGTGTTTGTTCTCGCAGGAGAATTCTTTGCCAGAAATAAAATTATAGTCGGAAGACGGGTATCTGCAGATCCATTAAAGGAGGGCGAGGCGTAATGGCTTTTATCATATCGATTTTGGCGGCAGCGGTCGTATACGCCGTATCAATTTTATATGCAACCATCGGGGAGATCTTCTCCCAGCGCGCAGGCGTTATGAATCTGGGACTGGAAGGCATTATGCTCATGGGAGCGGTTTCAGGATATATCACCGTTGTGCATACACATAGTCTGGCATTGTCAATGCTGGTGGTAATTATAGTGGGTCTTTTGCTGGGACTGCTCTATTCCTTTTTAACGGTAACACTCAAGGCAAACCAGATTGTCTGCGGCCTGGCTATTCTGACCTTTGGCATGGGACTGAGCGGATTTTTGGGAAAAAGTGTTTCAGGAGTCAGCGCAAACTTAAAATTCGAAAGTTACCCACTCCCTGTTTTATCAAAGATTCCGATCCTGGGAGATGTATTTTTTAATCAGGATCTGCTGGTATATATCATGTACCTGATTATCCCATTATCCATATTCTATATCTACAGGACAAAATACGGGATGCGCCTGAGAGCCCTGGGTGAAAATCCCGCAGCGCTGGATGTCGAAGGAATCAATGTCTTTGCTTTACGATATGCCTACGTCATATTTGGCTGTATCATGACAACAATCAGCGGAGCGTATTTGTCATTAGCCTACACGAACTTCTGGAGTGAAGGGATGACAGGCGGGAGAGGCTGGATCGCGGCGGCATTGGTCACCTTTGCTTCATGGAAGCCGAGAGCGGCGGTGTGGGGGGCATTACTGTTCGGAGGGATCAGTATTATCGGTACAAACCTTCAAATTTATCTGCCGGTTATACCATCCCAGTTTTTCAGCATGTTTCCCTACCTTGCGACCATTATTGTTTTGATATTGGCAAGCGGCAAATTTAAAAATTCAAAAAAGCACACCGAAGAACCGGCAAGCTTATGTATTCCCTATGAAAGGGAAGGAAGATGAGATTTGTAAATGCAGTCTGCATTTCAAATAAAAAATCGAATTGCATGAAATAATTTATGCGAAAGGAAGGATGTAACAATGAAAAATTCAAGAGGAGGTCTCAAAATGAAAAGAGTATTTGGAGTAATGCTGGCAGTCATCATGCTGGTTGCATCCATGGCCGGATGCGGGGGCGCTGATACAAACGCAGTGGAAGCAACACCCAATGCAGCCGGATCAACTGTAACGGAAGCAGTAACCACAGCCGTAGAAGAAGCCACTTCTGCAGAGCCGGCACCCGTTGCCACGAAAGACGTTACCGGGCTGAAGATCGGAGCAATCACCACCTTCGTAAAGGAAGACGGCGGTTGGTGCGGAGCACAGTATAAAGGCATTGTAGCAGCAATGAAAGCACTGAACATACCGGAAGCAAATCTGATTTTTGTTGAAAATACGGCAGAGGAAGTAACGGCCGTAACATCGGCGATTGATGCACTTGCTGCTGAAGGCGTCGATATCATCATGGGAGCTTCCACAGGGTATGCGCCGATTCTTTCCGAACTGGCACCCAAATATCCCAATATCACCTTCGCACAGGTGGGTGACAAGACCGACAATCTGATCTGTTACCAGATCCGCGACTATCAGGCCATGTTCCTGCTTGGCGCTACATCTGCCCTGGTTTCCGGGAAACCTCTCCTGGGCTATTCCGCAGGTATGTCTGAAGCTTCTGTCAGACGCGGCATCAATTCCTTCGCATTGGGCGCTAAATATGTCGAACCGGATTCCAAGGTACAGGTAGTATGGGCAAACAGCTGGTATGATGTAGATAAGGAAACACAGTGTGCAAAGAGTTTGATTGACATGGGCATTACATGCATCGGCATTAATGCATCCTCTCCTGCAATACCGCAGACCTGCGAGAAGAACGGCGTCTATTGTACGGGATATCACCAGGATATGTTAAGCTACGCTCCAAAGGCGGTAATGGTATCCTTCATGTGGAACTGGGAACCGATCTTTGAAACCGTATTCAAGTCCGTTGCTGACGGAACAAGCACAAAGGACGATTATTATTTCTGGGGCGCCGACAAGAATTGCGCAACGATTTCGGACTTTAATGCGGACATCGTTTCTACAGAAATAGCTGACAAGGTAAAGGACCTCCAGAAAAAGATTATTGCCGGTGAAATTGAAGTGTTCGGCGGCGAGCTCAAGGATAACAAAGGAACTGTTCTGGTTAACAAGGGAGAAGTGATGAGTGATAAGGATATCAGCGCTCAGAAATTCCTTGTGGAAAATGCAATTGGTGAATGGTAATAAGCTGCTGCGGCTATTGGTTTCAAAGACCAATAGCCGCATACCCAGTAAAAGAAGCGGGGAAGTGATTTCAAGCTGAATATTCAATTTACTTTGAATGGTACAGTTGTATCTGCAGAAATTGATGCGGGTACACGGGCAATTGATTTAATACGAAACACCTTTGGCCTGACAGGGACAAAAGAAGCCTGTGGTCAGGGAGAATGCGGCTCCTGCACAATTCTTCTGGATGAGGAAGCTGTTCATTCCTGTTTACTGTTGGCTGCACAATTGAATAAAACACAAGTAGTGACAATAGAAGGCCTGGAGAAAAACGGGGAACTGGACATTCTGCAGCAGGCTTTTCTGGAGGCCGGAGCAGTTCAATGCGGTTACTGTACCCCGGGCATGATTATGGCTGCAAAAGGTCTGCTCCTGCATAATCCTTCGCCTTCCACCGAAGAAATCAAGGAAGCAATGTCCGGCAACCTGTGCAGATGCACCGGGTATAAGAAGATAATTGAAGCTGTTGAAATGGCCGCTGCAAGACAAGGAGTGGATACCTGACATGTTATTATCCATTGATAAGATATACACCTGTGAAAATATAACACAAGCGTTGGATTACCTGACCCAGGATGAAGAAGCCATGCCTTTGGCAGCGGGCACAGATATTATACCCATGTTGCGGGATGGAGCAATCAAAAAGGCCAGACTTGTTGATTTGCACAATATAAATGAACTGAATTACATCCGGTATGAAGACGGATTATTGCGGATTGGCGCAATGACGACGCATCAAAGTATTGCAGGAAACAAACTGGTGCAGAAATATATACCTGCCTTATCCTATGCATGTTCACAGATTGGATCGGCGCAGATCAGAAGAAGGGCTACCATTGGAGGAAATATATGCCATGCTTCGCCTGCTGCGGATACCTTGCCGGTTTTGATCGCTGCTGATGCATGTGCAGTGATAAGGAGCAGAGAATATAAGAAGACAATCCTGTTGGAATCCTTCTTTACAGGCCTCAAAAAAACAAGGCTGCACAAGGGTGCCATATTGGAAGAGATTACAATCATTATTCCGAAGGACGGATGGCAGGGGAATTTTTACAGGGCCGGAGGCAGAAGTGCTCTTACCATATCCATTGCATCCGTGGCGGTTATGCGCGGAGATCAGGGAATCCATGCGGCCTATGGCTCCATGAGTCCCTGTGTGAAAAGAATCCGTGCCGTGGAGGAATATCTGGATCAAAATGCAAATGCGGAACCAGGCGCGTTAAGGGAAATTGTCGGGGAATGCCTGTTTCCTATAACAGATATAAGAGCCTTAAAAGAGTACCGGTTGGAAGTAGCTTCAAATCTTACCTGGTTGGGCTCAATTGAATTAGCAGGGAAGAACTGAAGAAGTTATAGAAAGAAGGGTAGATATGACAGGAAAAGAACTTTTAGTTAAGACGCTAAACCACGAAGAGGTGGAACGGATACCCTGGGTACCCTTTGCAGGAGTCCATGCGGGCAAGATGAAAGGCTATACGGCGACAGAAGTATTGAACGATGCAGACAAGCTATACGAATGTCTGATGGAAGTCAACAGGCTATATATGCCTGATGGGCAGCCAATTGTATTTGATCTGCAATTGGAAGCGGAAATATTGGGATGTGGATTGATGTGGGCGGATGACAATCCCCCAAGTGTGACAACGCATCCCATGGAGGAAGAGTGTAACTTTTCCAGGATCATTGAAAAAACAGATGGACGGATCCCCATGGTAATGGAAGTATCCAAAAGGATGAAAGAATCGGTCGGAGAGTCGACTGCGTTATACGGACTGTTTTGCGGCCCATTGACACTAGCATCCCATTTGCGCGGAACAAAACTATTCATGGATATGAAAAAAAGGCCGGAAGAGGCGGAAGCTTTATTTGACTTTGCCGTGGAGAATGGACTCAGAATGGTTGATTACTATATTGAAGCCGGAATCGATATCATTGCGCCGGTTGACCCTTTGATCTCTCAAATATCTCCAAAGAATTTCGAGCAATATATGACCAAAGCATACAAACGCATATTTGATTATATCAGAGGAAAAGGCAAATATTCTGCGTTCTTTGTATGCGGCAATGCTCTTAAAAATATCCCCCTGATGTGTGAAACCAATCCGGACGCGATCTCGGTGGATGAAAATTTAAGCATGGCGGAAGTGAAGGACATCACAGACAAGTACAATGTTGTAATAGGGGGGAATATTCCTTTAACTACCACGATGCTGTTTGGAAATCAAATGGACAATATGAAATGCGTTGTGGATTTGATCGATAGTGTTTCCATAAAGAACAAAAACTTTATAATCGCTCCGGGATGTGACATGCCATATGACATCCCGATCGAAAACGCGATTGCTGTGGCGGAAGCCGCACGGAATGTTGCCGTAACCAGGGAACGGTTAAAGGATTATGAAGCGGTGTCCGACGATATTGAAATCATTCTGCCGGATTATGACCATCTGGATAAGCCGCTTATTGAGGCATTTACTCTGGATTCCTCCTCCTGTGCGGCTTGCCAGTATATGTGGGAAATGGCGCATGATGCGAAGAACAAATACGGGGACGGGATAGACATCATTGAATATAAATATAACAAGAGGGAAAACATAGCCCGCTGCAAAAAGATTGGAGTGCCTGCACTTCCTACATTATATATAAACGGGAAGCCGGCATTTATATCCATCATACCGGGCCATGAAGAATTGTATTCCATAATTGACGGATTGATAAAAAAATAGCTTAATATATATCTCAATGAAGGGAGAAATGAAGTATGGAAGAGCTGCTGAAGAAAATTAGTGAAGTAGTTGCCGAAGGAGAAGCGGAGGAAGCGGTTGCACTGGTAAAGGAGGCGCTGGGCAAAGGAGTCGGGCCCTTAACGATCCTCAACGAAGGAGCTTCCAAGGGCATGGACATTGTAAGCGAGCAGTACAATCTCGGAGAAGCCTACCTGCCGGAGCTTGTCCTGGCCGGAGATGCGATGACGGCGGTATTGGATGTTTTATTTGCCAGTATGGACAAGGAGGAGCTTGCCGCATCCAGGGTTGGAACTGTAGTAATCGGTCAGGCAAAAGGCGATGTGCATGATATCGGCAAAAACATTGTGTCGGCCTTACTGGCGGTGAATGGATTTGAGGTCCATGATATCGGTACGGATGTTCCTGTCAAGAAATTCATAGAAACCGCAAAAGAAGTTAAAGCAGACATTGTTCTTGTATCAACCCTTCTTACAACGTCACTGCCGTACCTGAGCGATACACTGCAGTATATCAGCGATTCAGGCTTTCGTGACAAATGGTATTACGGTGTAGGCGGAGGTCCTGTTACCCCTGAATTTTCCAAAAAGCTTGGTGTGGACGGATGGTCACGTACCGCATTTGATTGCGTGGAAATGTGTAAAAAGTTATTGACGGATAAAAAGCCCGGTCAGGGAGAAATCATTATGGTGGATTCAGAAGCTTAATTGTGGATTCAGAAGTTCAATATAGGAGGGAATATCATCATGTTTAACTATAAGGTACAGCGATTGCTGAACAATTTGGACAAGGCCTATCAAGGGCCCATCATACCCATGAAGGAATGGGACACCAGGATTATTCCCAAAACCATCAAAGGGATATTAAAAAAGTATAATCTTCAAAATACGCTGGATATGGAAAACCCGATCAGCAGTAATGATGAATTGGCGGATACTTTTTTCAGGGCAGGCTGGGAGCTTGCGCTTGAACTGGGGCTGTATTGTGAAGACACGGAACGTGTGATCAAGGTAACAGAAGAAGAAATTCTGGAATGCATGCGCGATTATCCATCCCAGTTGATTCTTGGAGAAGGGCAGGACCAGGTAGTCATGAAGCCCAGAAGGCCGGAAGATCCGCACACGCCTTTGCTCGCAGCCTCGCTGGGTATCGTATGCTCTGAAGAGAACTATTTGCCGCTGGTTCAGGGTATCGTAAAATATAACAAACTGGTGGATGTTCTCCACGGACCTACGCTGGCAACGGTGTTCGGACGTGAGATTCGTTCAGGCACACCTTATGAAACATTAATGGGAAACTATGAATCCCATTTGAAGAAGGAAGCCCTGTGGAGGGCGGGCCGTCCCGGTATGGCCTGTACGGGAGTGGCAGGTGCGGTAACTGAATACGGACACCTGGGCGGAGCACCTGCTGTAGCAGGACAGGGAAATGTAACCATGTCCCTGTGTCCGGTGGAACTGAAATGTACCTTCTCCAACTTCCATCGTATCATTCAGGGGTTGAACTATGGACATAAATTAAGAATCGGCGGTTTTTCCTATATCGGCGGCTATGCAGGCTCTCCTGAAGGAGCTGCACTTGCCAATATTGCAACGGATTTACTGATTCCGACGATTTTGCAGGCCGATTATACAAGCTCTTATGTATATGATATCCATTTATTTGGGAATTGCGGACGCAAGGCATTATGGGCCAATAGTGTTGCGCATCAGGCAGTTAGCCGCAATACGGGTTTCATGAGGAACAAAATCGTGAATGAAACAGGCGGACCCTGCACAAAGATGTTTATGTATGAATCTGCCGTAGGACTTATGAACCACTGCGTTTCCGGGGCATCCAAGACGACGCAGCCGCGTTCTGCCGGAGGACGCTACACGGATTATATCACGCCTATGGAAGCATGGTGGTGCGGGGATGTGTTCAAATCCTGCGCAGGGATGACCCGCAAAGAGGCAAACGAGATCGCAAATAAAATATTGCCGAAATATGAAGAAAAATTAATGGCTCCAGACAAAGGGCTTCCCGTGAACGAATGCTTTGATTTGAAAAATCAGGTGCCGCTTGAAAATTACCGTGAACTTTATACTGAAGTACGGGAGGAGCTAATTGATATTGGCATGCCTCTGGACAAATGCTTCGGTGACTGGTATATGGGAAAAATGGAGCAAAGACACCGGCTTTTTGTTTAAGCAGTGGCTTCGCGCAAACGGAATACTTGTACTCAGGCAGTGACTTCGCGAAAGCGAAACACGCGGTAAGCGGAGGGTAAGCATGAACAGAATCATTATCAAAAATGCTCAGGCGATCGTAACCTGCGATAAAAGGGACAGGGTGCTGAGAAACGCCGACATCCTGATTGAAGAGAATAAAATCAGTGGAATTTCCGTGGGCATAACTGCCCCGGATGCGCTGATCATTGACGGCTCCGGGAAATTCGTGTTTCCCGGGCTGATCAATACGCATCACCATCTGCTTCAGGCTTTCAGCAGAAATATCCCTTTAATACAGAATTCCGAATTGTTTGACTGGCTTTTATATCTTTACAAGGTCTGGATGAAGGTCAATCCGGATTACATCTATTATAGTTCCATGGTAGCAATGGGCGAATTTGTAAAGTTCGGCGGAACGACTATGTTCGATCAGCATTTTGCTTTTCCGAAGAGCTCTTCGAAGCATATCATAGACCGTCAGTTTGAAGCCGCAGAAAAATTGGGATTGCGGTTTCACGCCGGACGCAGCAGTTTTACAAGGGGTAAAGACAATGGAGGGCTGCCTCCGGAAGAATTGGTGGAAACCTGTGAGCAGACCCTGGAGGATTGTGAGAGGTTGATTGACAAATACCATGATGCAGGCGAATTTTCGATGCGGCAGGTGGTCGTTGCACCTTGTTCCCCTTTTTCCGTGGATTCGCAGGTCATGGTGGAATCGGCAAAACTGGCAAGAGCGAAAAAGGTAAGGCTTCATACCCATTTGTGTGAAACCCTGGATGAGGAGAACTATTGTCTTGAGGTGTATGGGAAGCGTCCGCTTGATTGGGCGGAAGAATGCGGATGGATGGGTGACGATGTCTGGTACGCGCATGGCATTCATTTCACCGATGAGGAAGTGAAACGGCTGGCCGTGACCAAAACCGGCGTAGCCCATTGTCCGGTATCGAATATGAAGCTTTCCTCCGGTATCTGCAAAGTGCCTTTGATGCTTGAACTGGGCGTACCGGTTGGCCTGGCGGTGGATGGGAATGGAAGCAACGATGACTCCAACCTGCTGGCGGATATCCGTGTCGCATTTTTGCTGCACAGACTGAATTCCAGCAGAAAGGCACCTTCGGGGTATGAGTGCCTGAAAATGGCTACGACAGGAAGTGCAGGACTCTTGGGCAGAAAGGACATAGGCAGCCTGGAAGCGGGAAAAGCGGCCGATTTGTTCATGATTGACGTGGATCAGTTGGACTATGTAGGAGGACTGCTGGATCCGGCTGCATTTTTGGCAACGGTCGGTTACGGACGACCGGTGCATTTGACAATGATAAATGGTAAAATAGTATATAAGGATGGCAGGCTTCAGGGAATCGATGAAGATAAAATAAAAGAAGAAGCCAGAAAACAGGTTGCCGGGGTATATGAAAATCTCCCTGTGGAATAGGGGGACGAAAGGGGGAAGGACATTGCATAAAATCGGAACTGCCGTAACGAAGAAGGATCACAATGAAAAGACTACGGGTGAAGCGATATACATTGCCGATCTGACATTTCCGGATATGCTGCATGCCAATGTTTTAAGGTCCCAATATGCACATGCGGACATCCTTGAAATCCAGTGCCCCAAATTGGATGAGGGATATGAAATCATAACCGGAAAGGATGCCGGCGGAGTAAATGGACTGAAAATCATCCAATGTGACCAGCCCCTCTTCGCCGAAAAGAGTACTAATTATATTGGAGAAGCAATCCTGATGGTCGTTGGACCCGATGAAAAGAAAGTGCAGAAAATCACAGACGATATCAAGGTTACTTATGCAGAGAAAACGCCATTGCTGGAGCTTGAACATGCAAAAGAATCGTTCTGTGAATATTTCCATGAAAAAGGCAGCGCAGATATTGAATTTGATAAGGCACACCAGATTTTTGAGGAAGTTTTCCATACGGGTTATCAGGAACAGGCCTATCTGGAAATGCAGGGTGCCATAGGATGTTTCGAGGATGGGAAAGTCACTGTTTATGGATCCCTGCAATGCCCCTATTATGTAAAAACTGCTGTTGAGGTTGCAACCGGATTGCCTCCGGAAAAGGTGCAGATCATTCAGACAACCATCGGAGGCGCATTTGGAGGGAAAGAGGATTATCCGTCAATGATCTGCTGCATGGTGGCGATTGCGGCAATGAAGGTAAAAAAGCCCGTCCGCTTGATTCTGAACCGCAGGGAGGATATGGCCGTTACCCCCAAACGCCACCCGGGCATGATAAAATATAGAACTGCGGTCGATCGAAAAGGGAATATCCTTGCAGTGGATGTGGATATTCGTTTTAATGCAGGCGCCTATGACGGACTTTCTTCCGTCGTGATGCAGCGTGCTGTGATTGCTGCGGCAGGAGTATATAAAGTACCTGCCTTAAGGGTCAGGGGCCATGTGCTGAAGACGAACACCGTCCCAAATGGTGCATTTCGTGGGTTTGGCGCACCTCAACTGTTTTTTGGCATGGAAATGAATATGCTGCATATCGCAAAAAAACTGGGCGTCGATCCTATTGATTACAAATCACGATATTGGGTTCACACAGGCGATCCGACTTCAACAAACGGCTGCTTTGTCCATGAGGTGAAGCTTGACGAAATGGTAGACAGGATTACCTCAATGAGTGATTTCCACACAAAATACAGGCTGTATGAAAATCAGACCGGAAGATTTCGAAGGGGAATCGGGCTTTCCTTGTTCCTTCACGGCTGCGGATATACCGGCTCCGGGGAACGTGACTTTGTCAAGGCGGTTGTAAGGCTGGCCAAGCATGAAGATGACCGCGTGGAAATCCTTGCCGCAAATACGGATATGGGTCAGGGTATAAAAACCACTTTCAGCAAGATTGTGGCAAATGTCCTGCAAATCCCACTGGAGGATGTCTTTTATAACAACCCTGATACGGACAGAGTACCAAATTCCGGGCCCACGGTAGCCTCCAGGACGTTGATGATTGTGGGTAAACTGCTGGAAAGAGCAGCTTCCAGATTGAAGGGACAGTGGAAAAAAGGGGAGGAACTGATTGTGGAAGAACACTATGTTCATCCCGACCTGATCCCATGGGATCTCGATACCTTTACAGGGGATGCTTACCCGGCATATTCCTGGGGAGTCAATGTGGTGGAGGTTGAAGCGGATACCCTGCTTTTCACTACTGAAATAAAAGGAATATGGGGCATCTTTGATATTGGTACAGTCATCGACGAAAGCATCGTCAGAGGGCAGGCGGAAGGCGGTATGCTTCAGGGACTTGGCTATGCATCCATGGAAAGAATGGAAACCGGTGAGTCTGGCCGGATACTGCAAACCAGCCTGACGGATTATATTATTCCGACAGCAAAAGACACAGTCGCCTTTGAAATTGAATTTATAGACAACCCATATGAGAATGGTCCTTTTGGAGCAAAAGGTGTTGGTGAACTGACAATTCTGGGAACGGCACCGGCATATACGGCTTCCATAGAGCAGGCATTCAGCCGGGCAATCAGTCATATCCCCGTAAAGAATGAAATGTTGATGGATGGACTTCTATGAAATATTTGATTGGGAATGCGACTGTCGTTACAGTCGATCAGGAAAGAAGAATCATCACGGAAGGCGCAGTAGCAACGGAAAATGACAGGATTGTCGATATCGGGAAAACAGAGGCGCTGAAAAGCAGGTATCCCGATTTTGAATTTATCGATGCCGGTCATCATATCATCATGCCCGGGCTGGTCAATGCCCATGTTCATCTTACTCAGGCACTGATCAAAGGCTGCGCGGATGATGTAGAGCTGATGGATTTTCTTCAGTTCAGGGTATGGAAACTGATGGGGAATTATTCGCCACAGGAAGCAGCAATAAGTACGGAGCTCTGTGCTTTGGAAATGATCAAAAGCGGGACGACAACATTTGCGGAGACTTTACTTGCCAGGCATTACGGATTGGATGAGCTCACGCGGATCATCATTGCTTCCGGCATGCGGGGTATTTTGGCCAAATCAGTCATGGATCTGCCATCCTATGCTTCCAGAGACAATATCATGGACCCGGGAATGATTGAAGAGGGAGAGGAATGCTTAAGAATTGCCGGGGAATGGAAGGACAAATCCGAAAACGCAGGGGACGGAAGGATACAAATCTGGCTTGGTCCCAGGCCTGTAGGCTCCATTACGGAGAAGATGCTTGGAAAAGTCGCGGAAATGGCGAGAAGGAAAGAGATGGGGATTGCCATCCATTTTTGTGAAGTAAGGGAAGATGTGAATCTGATCCGGAAAACCTATAATATGGAGCCGGGCGAATTTATGGAGAAGGTCGGCATTCTTACCGGGAGAACACTGCTTGCCCATGCCATTTGGCTTTCACAGGACGATATGAACCGCATCGGAAAGAACAAATCAACCGTAGTACATTGCCCCGCCAGTAACGCAAAGCTTGCAAGCGGAATCTGTCCGGTTCCCGAACTGCTTCAAAGCGGTGTCAATGTTGCACTGGGTACGGATGCAGGTACCTGTGACAACGGCTATGATATGTTCGACGCGATGAAGCTGGCTGCAATCATGAATAAGGCCAGGACATTATCACCTGTGGCGGTGCCTGCCGAAACCTGTGTTGAGATGGCTACCATCAACGGTGCCAAAGCTTTGGGGATGGAAAAGGAAATTGGGTCGCTCGAGATCGGGAAAAAAGCGGACCTGATTTTGATCAATTGCAATAATGCACGTATAGCACCCAACATCAACCCAATATCGTCTATCGTTTACTCCGTGAACGGTTCTGATGTGGATAATGTTATGATTGATGGGCAATGGATCGTAAGAAAAAACATTATAACAACAATGGATGAGGAAAAGATCATTCACAATGCCAGAAAAGCAATATATAATATATTAGCCAGGACAAGTGTGTCAAACAAACCCGGGTGGCCGGTATTTTAACACATGAAATTGAGGTATTATGAAAGAAAAGATTTTTGCACTGAAGGGCTGTATCTGTTATAGCAAAAATATGCGGGAGCTTGTCACGATCCGGGATGGCTATGTAATCTGCGAAGACGGGAAAAGCCTCGGCGCATACAAAAACATACCCTCGGTCTATGAGGGGATAGAGATCAGGGACTTCAACAATTCTCTGATCACACCCGGCATGGTTGATTTGCATACACATGCGCCCCAGTTTGTATTCCGTGCGGTGGGACTTGATTTCGAGCTGCTCGAGTGGCTTGAAGTAAACGCTTTTCCGCAGGAGGCAAAATACAGGGATTTGGATTATGCGAAAGAAGCGTATGGGTTATTTGTAAAGGATGTTGTCAATGGACCGAATACAAGGGTCAACATGTTTGCCACCCTGCATGTTGACGCGGCGTTAGTCCTGATGGATTTATTCGAAAAATCGGGACTTGTGGCCAATGTCGGCAAAGTGAACATGGACAGGAATTCACCGGAATATTTGTGTGAAAAGAGTGCACAGGCTGCTGCCGGCGATACGGTATCATGGATTGAAAGGACGAAGGGAAAATACAGAAATGTAGCTCCAATTATTACACCCCGTTTTATTCCTTCATGTTCCGATGAATTAATGAGAAGCCTGTCGGAGATTCAGAAAAAATATGGAGTCCCTATGCAATCGCATTTGTCCGAAAACCTTGCGGAAATGGAATGGGTGAAAAAGTTGCATCCAGACAGTACATGCTATGGTGATGTCTATGACAAATATGGATTATTTGGAGCCGGTTGCAGGACGGTTATGGCGCACTGTGTCCACAGCCCTGATATAGAACTGGAGTTAATGAAAAGAAATGGCGTTTTTATGGCTCACTGTGCACAGTCTAACTCCAATCTGTCTTCCGGAATAGCCCCGATCCGAAAGTACATTGATATGAGATTAAACATTGGCTTGGGCAGTGATGTTGCCGGAGGATTTACAACATCCATTTTTCGGGCGATTGCAGATACTATCCAAATGTCAAAAATGTACTGGCGCTTGATTGATACGTCGATGAAACCGGTAACGCTGGAAGAAGCCTTTTATATGGCAACGATCGGTGGAGGAGCGTTTTTTGGCAAAGTGGGAAGCTTTGAAAAGGGCTATGAATTTGACGCTGTTGTAACAGATGATTCCGAGTACCATAAAATCATTGATTTAACGATAAAGGAACGGCTGGAGAGGGCAATATATTTATCTGCCCATTCACATATTTCGGCAAAATATGTAAGGGGGTATAAAGTAAAATAGTGGGTTATAATAAAAGTGACAGACTTCAGGTAAAAGAGAATAATATCGAAGAGAAGTTTTTGGAGGCCGCCCTGAAGGTGGTTAGTACAAAAACCATCAGCGGTACCAGGATGCAGTTGATTGCAGATGTGGCAGGCATGCCTAAATCGAATCTGCACTATTATTTTAAAACGAAAAATAATCTGATGCTGGCACTGCACAGAAAAGTGATGCAGCACTTTATTGATGAAAGAAGGGAAGATCTTCCAAATTGTAAAGGCGAACTGAAAGATCATATCGCAATGTTTTTCAAGCAAAAATTGGATGTGATTTTGTTTGAACCGGAATTGGATTTTGTTGAGATTGACTTTTGGCTTCAGGCAAACATTGACCAGGAATATAAAAAAAATATGAGTGAAGCATTTTTGATGTGGAGACAGGAAATCAAAGATATGATGGAGAAATATGCTCCTGATCTGTCGAATCAGAAGAAAATACAGCTGCCATATATAGTCATCTCGCTGCTGGAAGGCGCGACTTTACAATATCACCTGGATAGTACGCATTTTGATGTCGGAACCTATATGGACTTTTGTGTGGATTTGATGTACAAACAACTGCTTAGCGATTGAATGATGTATGTAAATATGGATACCGTCTTTTATAGGCGGTAATATACAAATAAGCTGACTGACTGGTTAGTCAGATGGAGAGGATGGTTAATATGAGCAGTATATTACATGAAATTGAAGAAGCAATTTACAACGGCGAGGACGAAGTCGTCGGGGATTTGGTGCAGAAAGCATTGGATTCCGGAATTGCCCCGGAAGAAATCATAGCCAAAGGAGGCGTGGCCGGCCTGGACAGGTTGGGAGAGGACTTTAACAATTTGGAAGTGTTTCTGCCGGAATTGATGATTGGCGGAGACTGCATGAAATTACTGATTGAAAAAGTCAAACCCTATCTGAGTGCTGAGGAAGATGCATATATCGGAAAGGTAGTCATCGGATGCGCGAAGGGAGATCTGCACGATATAGGGAAAAGCCTGGTAGCGACCCAACTGGCTGTACACGGCTTTGAAGTAATCGACCTTGGCGTTGATGTGCATACCAACAGGTTTATTGATACCGCGGAAAAGGAAAATGCGGATATAATAGCTGTTTCCGCCCTGTTGACAACATCACAGTACTATATGGAAGAACTGATCAAAAGGCTTACCGAGGAAGGCATAAGGGATAAGTACCGGATCGCTGTCGGCGGAGGCCCGATCAGTGCGGAATATGCAAAGAAAATCGGCGCCGACGGATATTCACGCACGGCAAGCATGGCTGTGCCAATGGCCAAAAGGCTCATGAAGATTGAACCGACAAAAGAGCTTGTTGTGGAACAGGACTAGAAAAATTTGAGATTTCGTGATTGGAAAACATAGTAGTCCAGGTAGTTGAAGTATATAATTTTAATATGGACTAACAGGAGGATAGAACGATGGAAAAAAGAATGATTGATGAAAAAATGAGGGAGAAGCATGGAAAAGTTCTCCGTTCTCTGGATAAAGCGCGTGTCGGCAAAAGAGTGATAGAAAAGGAATGGGATACGAAAATCCTGCCCGGGATATTGAAAGAGATTGCTGCAAAGCACGGATTATTAAAGACCTGTGATATCAACAATCCGGTCAATACGGATGGAGAACTGGCAGACCGGTTTTTTAAGGCAGGATGGGAAGCAGCTCTCCGGCTGGGTTTTTATTGTCGTGATACGGAATCCATTATCAGTGTGGATGCCGATGAGTTGGAGACGGAGTTCCGAAAAGTACCGTCCTCTTTTGTTGCCGGAATAGGTGAGGGAGCAAGGGTGGTAAAGGCAAGGACACCTTCTGACGGGCAGGAACCAATATTCGTGGCGCCGTTATCCATTCAGATGGATGAAGAGCTGTACATTCCCTTATCACAAGGGATCGTGAGCAGCAAGCTGGTGGATTTCCAGGAAGGACCCTCTTTGGATACCGTGATGGGAAGTCCGTTATTGGCGGATACTCCTTATGAAACCTTTGCAGGCATCTATGAGTATCATTTGCGGACGGAAGCACAACGAAGAGCCGGACGCAAGGGTATGGGCAACGCATTGGTATCCAGCGCAAGTACGCACTTTGGATTTCTGTCGGGCTATAATCTGTATGAGCAGCCTCAGATTGCATTATGTTTAAACCCTGCATTTATGAAAATAAACTATACCACCTTCCATAAATGTTTTGTAGCGAATGAACTCGGAGGAAATATCCGTTCGGAATCACCAACCATGATCGGCGGATATACGGGCGGACCTGAGACAACAGCCATTGCTTCCATTGCAACGGATCTTCTGCAATTTCCGATTTGCGGAGCCGTTCTGCCCGGCTCACCATGTTACGATATCAGGTATTCGGGAAATTGCGGACGTCACGGAGTATGGGCGCAGTCCATGGCAACCCAGGCTATAACGCGGAACAGCAATATTATATTGATGAAAACAATCAATCAGGTGGCAGGACCAAGCGACGATATGTTTTTCTATGAATCGATCGTCGGTATGACTGCGGCGTCCGCATCCGGCCAGGCTTTTACAATCAGCCCGCGTTCTGCCGGTGGTTCAAAGAAAAATCATCTGACTCCGATCGAGGCATGGTATAATGCCGCAGTTTTCAAGGGAGCTGCCGGATTAAGCCTTTCCAGCGCGAATGACATCTGCAGGGAAGTCATTCCCATGTTTGAAGATTTCTTAATGAACCCACCGAAAGGAAAATCCTTCCGGGACTTGTTCGACATTGAAACCTTGACGCCGATTCCGGAATATAGGGAACAATACCTGAAAATGCGCGGATATGCGGAATCATTGGGGATTCCCATGCCGAAAGACGGAGTGATCTGCTAAAAGCAGGAATGAAAGGCTGTATGGGCATGAAATGAAGGTTGCCGGGTTTTGCCGGAACAATGAACCGGGGTTATAAATCGGGGCTATAAATGGCCATAAATTAGGCCATAAATTGGGACATAAATCGGGTTATAAGTTGGGACATAAATCGGGATTAAATTGAAGGGAATGGTGTATTATGATCAATCTCCAGATTAATGAAAAAGGGCTGCAAAGCAATATTAAAAAGGCAAGGGAAAATAGTATAGTCATACCAACGTTTGAACAGATGCAGAATCCGGGAAAGGTTCCTGAAAAGATTAAGGCCAAATTGAAAAATGTGGGGCTTTGGGATATCAATCCTCTGAATCTGTTCAGAATCACCTGGAAGAATGAGCCAAAGGATTTTGGGGGTCAGTTTGGCAGCCCCAACTATATAGAACTGCCAAAGTCATTGACAGGTGTTGACGCCAGGATTATCTGCCTTGTCGGAAAGTGGTTTCCGACAGGCTGCCACAAGGTTGGAGCAGCTTATGGATGTTTAGTGCCAAGGCTTGTCACAGGTCAGTTTGATGCGGAATACCACAAGGCGGTCTGGCCGTCGACAGGAAACTATTGCAGGGGTGGGGCATTTAATTCAAAACTTTTATCCTGCCATTCCATCGCTATTTTACCTGAGGGCATGAGCCAGGAGCGCTTCAGCTGGCTTCGCTCCATTGCCGGGGAAGTTATTGCCACGCCGGGCAGTGAAAGCAATGTAAAGGAAATATTCGATAAAACCTGGGAGATCAGGAATACCCGTGAAGACTGCATGATATTCAACCAGTTTGAAGAAATGGGAAACCATTTATGGCATTATCATGTCACGGGAAATGCCATTGAAGAAGTTTTCAATTCTCTGGACGGAAAGAAGAAAAAGCTGGCAGGGGCATGCTTTACATCCGGATCGGCCGGAACTACAGGCGCAGGAGACTATCTTAAGGAGAAATTCCCGGGAGTAAGGATCGGGGTGGGAGAAGCTCTGCAGTGTCCCACACTTTTGAACAATGGGTTTGGAGAGCACAGGATCGAGGGGATCGGAGACAAACATGTGCCATGGATCCATAATGTAAAAAACACGGATATGGTTATTGCCATTGATGATGAAGACAGTCAAAAGCTGCTCAGGCTGTTTAATGAGAAGGAAGGACTGAAGTATCTGGCTGAGGAAGCGGGGGTTCCCCAGGAAACCATAGATACTCTTGGACTGTTTGGAATATCAGGAATCGCAAATGTACTATGCTGCATAAAGATGGCAAAATATTATGAGATGACGTCGGAGGATGTTGTTGCCACCGTTCTGACAGACTCTTCCGATATGTATCAGTCGCGTGTCAGGGAATTGGAAGACGAGGACGGTCCATATGGGATGAAGATGGCGGCGGTAGACCATAATATGCATATGCTTGGTTTGAGGACCGATAACCTTGAAGAACTTACGTATACAGGAAAAAAGAGACTTCAGAATCTGAAATATTATACGTGGGTCGAACAACAGGGAAAAACTGCAGAGGAACTCAGGGCTTTATGGTATGACCAGGATGGAACCTGGGGCGCGGTTCACAGGCAGGCGAAGGAAATCGACCTGCTGATCAATGAATTCAATGAACGGTCAGGTGTTCTTGACAGCTTGTAAAACAATAACAGGAGGGTACTTACTATGAAGCAGGTCATATCCGCAGTCTGCATCTTGTGCGGGGCTGAACATGAGGCGGTACCGGGGATTACCACATGCGTGAAATGCGGTGGGATCCTTGATGTGAAATACGACTACAAATATATAAAGTCAGTGCTTACAAAGGAAAAGGTGGCATCCAGGGAGCGGACCATGTGGAGGTATCTGGAACTGCTCCCGGTTGAGGGACGGCAGGACGGGTTAAGAAAACTGAGCGTCGGATGCTCTCCGATATATAATGCACCTGCTTTGGCAGAAGTAATCGGGATCAGATCCCTTACCATCAAAGATGACGGAATCAATCCGACTTCAAGCCTGAAAGACCGCGCTTCGGCCATGGCGGTGGTAAAGGCGGCTGAGGCGGGACTTTCCACCATTGCCTGCTCTTCTACCGGAAATGCGGCCTCCTCACTGGCAGGCAATTGTGCGGCAGCAGGTTTCCACTCCTACATCTTTGTCCCGGAAAGGGCGCCAAAGGGCAAAGTAGCGCAGCTCATGATGTTCGGAGCAAAGGTTTTTCTGGTGAAGGGAAACTATGAGGATACCTTCCGGATCTCGGCGGAGGCTATTGATCGATATGGCTGGTATAACAGAAATGCGGCAATCAATCCCTATCTTGTCGAGGGAAAGAAAACCGTTTCATTGGAAATTGCAGAACAGCTGGAGTACAAAATGCCGGATTACCTCGCAATTTCCGTGGGAGACGGATGTACCATTGCCGGAGTGTGGAAGGGTTTGAAGGACCTGTATGAAATCGGGTTTATCGATAAGCTTCCAAAGCTGATAAGTGTCCAGTCGGAAGGCTGCTGTCCGATCAACAGGGCGGTAAATGAGAAAAGTGCAATCAGACCGATGGAGGAAAACACCTTTGCCGACAGTATTGCCGTCGGGGTGCCAAGAAATCCTGACAAAGCCATCCTCGCCATTACAGAGTCCGCCGGGATAGCCGTAAATGTCAGTGATGAGGAAATCATGGCAGCGATGCGCCTGCTGGGGAGAACCTGCGGAGTGTTCGCAGAACCGGCTGGAGCGGCGGGAACTGCCGGAGTAAAAAAAGCGGTGGAATTGAAGCTGATCCCGTCCGATGCGTCAGTGGTCAGCGTAGTGACCGGCAACGGTCTGAAGGATACGGCAAACGCCATTAAAGCTGCCGGAGAGCCGGTGAGCATCACGCCGGACATGGAATGTCTCTGTAAACGATTGAATGAGGGTGCCATATGATTATTATTGGAAACGGACGCCTGATTACCAGGGACCTGAAAACGCCATTTGTTGAAAATGGAGCAGTGTGTGTTCAGGGCAGTACAATAAAGGAAGTCGGTAATACCCGTAGCTTGAAGGACAAGTATCCGGAGGCTGAATTCATCGACGCCCGTGACGGGGTCATCATGCCGGGTCTGATCAATACCCATCACCATATTTACAGTGCAATGGCCAGAGGAATGTCGCTTCCGAACCACAATCCGAAAAATTTCATGGAAATCCTGGAGGGAATGTGGTGGAAGCTGGACAGGAAACTTACCCTGGAGCAAATCTCGCTGTCGGCCTTTACGACCTACCTGGACTGCGTCAGAAACGGTGTAACAACAGTGTTTGATCATCACGCCAGTTATGGTTCCGTAGAGGGAAGCCTGAAGGAAATATCCAAAGCTGCCCGTGAGCTGGGCGTACGTACCTGTCTGTGCTATGAGATTTCCGAACGGGATGGGGAAGAGAAAGCAAAACAAGCCATAGAAGAAAATTTTGACTTCATAAGGGTTACCAGGAGCAGCGGAAACAACCTGCAGAAAGCCATGATTGGTCTGCATGCCTCGTTTACCCTATCGGATGGCATCCTTGATTTCATTGGAGGAGAAAATACCGTCGGGGCCGGATACCATGTACATGTAGCGGAAGGAATCGCCGATGTTCAGGATTCCGTCCGGAAGTACGGGATGCGTGTTGTGCACCGGCTCAGGGAAAGAAATATTCTGGGGCCCAAAACCCTGGCAGTACATTGCGTGAACATCGACGAAGCCGAAATGGATGTTTTGAAGGAGACGGATACGATGGTGATACACAATCCGGAATCCAACATGGGAAATGCAGTAGGGTGTCCGCAGGTTCTTGACATGTGCAGAAAAGGAATCCTGACGGGTCTGGGAACGGACGGCTACACTTCCGATATGCTGGAATCCATGAAGGTAGCCAACATCCTTCATAAGCACGACACCAAAAATCCCAGCGCCGCATGGGGAGAAATCCCGCAAATGTTATTTTACAATAACGCGGAAATAGCGGGAAGGTTTTTTGATACCCCGGTAGGAGTGCTGAAACCGGGCGCAGCTGCGGATATTATCATTATGGATTATATACCGTTGACGCCCATGAATGGGGATAACTGCAACGGACACATCCTGTTCGGGATGAATGGCAGAAATGTTGTAACTACCATGATCGACGGAATTATCCGGATGAGGGACAGGAAACTGAAAGGGATCGATGAAGCTGCGATCATGGCGGAATCCAGAGAAGAAGCGGCACGGTTATGGAAATCAATAGGTGGGGAAATAATGCAATAATGTAAGGGGACACACCTCTGCAGGGGGCAGGGCGACACACAAAGCAGGTTGGAGGTTGAATACATGAGCGACAGAATGGTGCCGATTCCTTTTGATAAATTGATGGACCGGATCATGGAAGAATATCATACCCGGGGAACGGTATTTTTGGTAAGAAAGCAGTATACCAACCGGATAAACAGATGTTATGGGATTTTTGGAGAAAAAATGGAAACGGTGTGTGGTCCTGCTGCAGGGCCCCATACTCAGCTTGCCCAGAACATCCTGTCGGCCTATTTTGCCGGCGCACGTTTTTTTGAATTAAAAACCGTACAGACTTTGGACGGGGAAGACCTTCCTGTTTCAAAGCCCTGCATCAAAGCGGAAGAAGAAGGATATAACGTGGAGTGGTCTACGGAGCTGAGGGTTCCCGAAGCAATGGAGGAATATATCAAAGCCTGGTTTGCGCTGAAGCTGATCTCAAAGGAGTTCGGAATCGGAGACCCGGACGGCTTCATTTTCAATATGAGTGTAGGGTATGACCTGGACGGAATCAAATCCGAAAAGCTCGACCGTTTTATCGAAGGCCTCAAAAATGCAGGTTCCACGGAAATATGGAAAGAATGTAAAAGGGTCGCACTGAGCAGGCTTCCCGGATTTCATCGAATCGATGAGGAATATATCGATACCCTTTCTGACAAGGTCTGTACCTCTGTGACCTTATCCACTCTTCACGGTTGTCCTCCGGAAGAGATTGAAAAGATATCGGGTTATCTGTTGAGGGAGAAGCGTCTCAATACCTTTATCAAATGCAACCCCACCCTTCTGGGGTATGAATATGCCAGAAAAACTCTTGATTCCACAGGCTTTGAATACATGGATTTTGATGAGCATCATTTCAGAAATGACCTTCAGTATGAGGATGCCGTGCCCATGATCGAACGGCTGAACCGGTTGGCGGAAGAGAACGGGCTGACATTTGGCGTTAAGCTTACCAATACCTTTCCTGTAAGGATAAGGAACAGGGAGCTTCCCGGTGAGGAAATGTACATGTCGGGCAAGGCATTGTATCCCCTTACCCTGTCGTTAGCGGAGAAGCTTTCACGCTCCTTTGACGGAAAGCTCCGAATCTCCTTTTCGGGAGGAATTGATGCATTCAACATCAGCGGGATCGTGAAAGCCGGGATATGGCCGGTCACGATGGCGACAACCCTGCTGAAGCCGGGCGGTTATGCACGCCTTCAACAGATCGCAGAGATCCTTGATTCCCTGAGGGAGGAACCGGGAGAAGAAATCATCACATTCAAAAGGATTGAGCAGGACCGGCTGACGGAGCTGCTCGAGAAGGCGATGACCGACAAACACTACATGGGACCCATGAAAGACAGGGTTCCCTTCAAGACCGGCGGCCCGCTTCCGATCACGGATTGTTTTATCGCTCCCTGTGAGGATAGCTGCCCGATCCACCAGGATATTCCCGAGTACCTCAGTCTTGCAGGTGCAGGAAGGTATAAGGAATCCCTGGAACTGATCATGGAAAAAAATCCCCTTCCGTTTATGACGGGTACCATATGCAATCATCGCTGTATGAGCAGGTGTACCAGGAATTTCTACGAGGAGCCTGTAACCATCCGGCAGGTCAAGCTGGAAGCTGCGATGAAGGCTTATGAGGAAGTTCTCCCGGAAATCCGGCCTTCCGGCAAAAGGTCCAATATCAGGGCTGCTGTCATAGGAGGAGGACCTGCGGGGATCGCGGTGTCCTATTTCCTGGCAAAAGCAGGCGCAGCCGTTACCATCTTTGAAAAGGAAGACAGCCTTGGCGGAATTGTGAGACATGTGGTTCCTGAATTCAGAATCCCCGTGAGCACAGTCGAAAGAGATGTTTCCTTTATCCGGAAGCTTGGTGTGGAAATCAAAACGGGCATAGAGATCAAAGGGGACCGGGAGCTTCTGGAAAGAGGATATACCCATATCATACTGGCGGTAGGTGCTAACAAG